>TARA_R110002167_G_scaffold287859_6_pt1 | contig 88149 bp, 90 predicted proteins | sample TARA_R110002167 | Tara Oceans TARA_R110002167 (sample SAMEA4398238) | marine metagenome | biome: Polar Biome; feature: [MES] marine water layer (ENVO:01000295) within the mesopelagic zone...; material: water (ENVO:00002006), including particulate matter (ENVO:01000060) such...
CAAGTTTGCTTTAAGCAAGACGTACAGAAAAAGCCTGAATAATTCATTATTCAGGCTTTTTTTTCGGTAACTCTTTTATAAGCCTAATTCGTCTCGGAAGTTTGAAAACGCTCCTGAAATATCATTAGGTCTACACTGTGTTGGATGCGTTAACTCTTTATTTTCTTTTTCAATAGAAATAACTTCTGGTCTGTCAGCAAATATTTCTACCTTGTCATCTTTCTCAATGCCAGCGGTTTTGCACAGATCGTGAGGTAATGTTATCTGTCATACAATATTAATATTGCAGCGAGTCATGTCCTGTTAGTATTAAAATAAACTCAACAATACTTTTCCTTTTATACGTTCGAATAAAAATAGTCTTATTTGTTTGTTTTTGTTTTAGTATTTATGCGTTCATATAAATAACTTTCCCACCTACTACTTTAATGCTATTATTTATGTGAACGCATAATTATTACATGCAAAAGGTCGTGTATGAATATTAAAATACAAAATATAAGACAACTTGGTGTAATAGCTAAGCATATAAGAAAAGAACAGTCTCTTGATCAAGAAACTACAGGCTTACTTTCTGGTAACGGTTTAACCTTTATTAGCCAATTTGAAAATGGTAAAGAAACTATTGAAATAGGCAGAGTATTTAAAGTATTGGAGCAGTTGGGGATTGAAGTCGAGGTTAACCTACCACCTAACCTATCTGCAAAGACTCTCAATAAGATTAACAATGCAATAGCAGAGGAGTAGCCAGTGCGACAACTTAATATTTTTATTAACCAATTTAGTGTTGGCACTTTGGCAGAAGAAAATGATATCTGGTCATTTCAATATGATAAAACCTGGCTGGAAAACTCTCACCGTTACGCTATTTGCCCGCAAATACCGTTGTTAGCCGAAAAGCAAACTGATGGCTCGAGTAAGCGCTTTATACAATGGTTCTTTGATAACCTTTTACCTGAAGAAGGCGCAAGAACACTTTTAGCTAAGGATATAAGTGCTGATGAAGCTGATTCTTTTGGTATTTTAACTATTACAGGGGCAGAGTCCGCAGGAGCAATCACCTTAATTAAAGAGGGTGATGAAATTATCGAAGGGTCTGCTGTTCCATTAACCTCAGAACATTTAAATGCCCGTATTAAAAAGCTCCCTGATATTCCGCTGAATAATAAAACTAATAAACGAATGTCTATTGCGGGTGCACAGCATAAAATGCTGGTGATAAAAAAAGGGAATAGCTTTCTTGAGCCTGAAGGATCAATGCCTTCATCGCACATTTTAAAGCCAGAGCATTCGAAGCCTAACGACTATTGGCAAACTGTTCGAAACGAATGGTTTGTAATGAATTTAGCAAAAAAAATAGGTTTAAATGTACCAGCAACAACGGTTCATTATTTCCCTGAAGCTGCATATGTTATTGAACGATTTGATAGGCAAGGTGCCTATCCTCATCAAGAGAGAGTACATGCTTTAGATGGGTGCCAATTACTTGGCCTAAGCCGAGGAGCTAAATATAGTCAAAGCACGGTAGAACAACTTAAATCTTTTTGTGAAAAATTGCGTGGTAAAGGGGCTGCTAAGATCGCTATTTTAGATTGGGCAATATTTAATGCGATAGTCGGGAATACCGATGCACACCTGAAAAACCTTTCCTGTTTAGTAACACCCAACGGTTTAGTTTTATCGCCGATGTATGATCTGATCTCTACTGCTATATATGATGATGGTGGCAACCATGTAAGTGCTGAACTATCTCAATCTATGGGTAATGCAAAGGTGCTAGGTGAATTAACGCGTGAAGATGTCTTTATTTTCGGTGAGAGCTTAGGATTAAGTAAAATTATTGCCCAGCGGCAACTGGATAAAATGCTCAGTAAAATAGAAACTAGAGCAGATGAAATTATTGAACAAGTAACTCTTTTTGAGGACGTGAACAATAAAGTTGGTGAGCTTCGTATGCTAAGAGAAATTCGCTATAAGATGATAGGTGAGATGGTTATTAAGTTGAAAGTTAATCGCTAAGTATTTTTAGAATTTATAGGTTGATTTTATTCTCGACTTTCTCTTTCTTCTTGTTTTTTGTTTTTAGGTCGTACCCTTTTTGTAGCCTTTAGTTACCCTTATTATTTATGATGGAGAACTTGATGGAGAATAGACACAAAGCATAATCATTTAAAGGGATTGCTTAAGGCTCTTTACATCAAGCGGCTATCTCTCATATAATATCGCATCTTTTATTGACTTATAGAACATAAGCTCAATATATCATGCAAGTTTTTGATTGGTGTATAAATTAAGTGTCAAATAAACTAGATAACAGCGTAAAAAATAATCAAAATCATGGAACGAATGAACAAAATCAAGTTTCCCCTGACAATGTAAATACAGCAAATGCTTCTTTTGCTAGTGCAGCATCATTACAACAGCAAATGCTTTTTGCTCAAATGCAACAAAATCAAGTGCAAACACAAGATGATGAAATAGATTTAGGCGAGCTATGGCGCGCCATTTGGGCAGGCAAGCTAACTATTATCGCCATTAGTTTTCTTTTTGCCGTTGCTTCAATTCTTTTTGCCCTATCAAAACCTAATGTTTATAAAGCCTCAGCTATTTTAGCGCCTGCATCTGCAGAAGGTGGTGGGGGTGGATTAGCGGCACTCGCCGGACAGTTTGGCGGCTTAGCCAGTATGGCTGGCATTAATTTAGGTGGTGGAGGTGCTGACAAAACGGCACTTGCCTTAGAAATCATCAAATCGCGTTCATTCATTCAAAACTTCATTGCCAAACATCATTTACTAGTACCCGTTATGGCGGCTGAAAAATGGGATATGGCAACAAATACTTTAATTTTAGATGATGACCTTTATGACCAACCAAACAAAAAATGGATAAGAGAAGTTAAAGCGCCGAAAAAAGCAGAACCATCTTCTTGGGAAGCCTATAAAGAATTCTCTGATTTACTTGCCGTTTCTCAAGATAAAACCACCTCAATGGTAACGATAGATATTGAGTATTTTTCACCAGCAATGGCACAGCAATGGTTAACTTGGTTAATCAGTGATATAAATGATTTTATGCGCGATCAAGATCAAAAAGAAGCGCAAGACTCTATTGATTACTTAACCAAGCAGTTAGAAAATATGCAAGTAACCGCAATGGAAACTGTTTTTTACCAGCTGATTGAAGAACAAACAAAAAACATGATGCTTACCAAGGTAAATGCAGAGTATGTTTTAAAAACTATTGACCCACCACAAGTACCTGATGAAAAAGCAGGCCCTAAACGCGCTTTAATCGTAGTGTTAGGTACCATGCTTGGCGGCATGTTATCAATATTAATAGTATTGATTCGTTACTTTTCGAATAAAAAGCCGAGTAACTAGTAAGCGGGAACTTACGTTGCATGGATGCAACTTATTAGAGAATGCAGGATGCACATTATCCTGTTCGCGCTTTAATCGCCACCGTTCGTCCTGATTGTGCCCGTTCATCCTGAGCTTGTCGAAGGCCCTTCGACTGGCTCAGGAGAAACGGAACCGTCACCGTTCGTCCTGAGCTTGTCGAAGGAAGGATGAATGGTACCGGCTTTATTATCAGACACTCTACATAATTAAGTAAAATATTTGATAACGTTCAAAACACCTTAAAGGTACCAAATTAAAAGGTACCAAATTAAATTAGCATTTTAAAAATTCTTTGCTAGGCTTATCAAAGCAAGCGTAATCACAGTGAACGTTTATGACTTACTGTCATACTTCATTAATAAAAGGAATTTATTATGCTATTCAAATGGTTTTCTCGCCTGTATCACACAATTGTCTTCATTATTCTTTTTGGAATATTTATTCATATATTTTGTCCTGTTTTAGTGGAAGCTAGCCCTATGACTAATGCTTTTATTAATGAAATTCACTATGACAATAATGGCGCAGATGAAAATGAATACGTTGAAATTGCAGGTGATGCAACGATAGACTTATCTGGCTGGTCGTTACGTCTATATAATGGGAATAATGGTGAGGAGGGTAAGTCATTTTCTCTTAATCGTTGGTCATATATTGACACCAGTATAAACTTCGGTTTGCTAACAATTGAAACTAAGGGAATACAAAATGGCTCACCAGACGGCATTGTATTATTTGATGGTACCAGTGTTATTCAGTTTTTATCTTATGAAGGCGCTTTTAAAGCAACCTCTGGAGTTGCGTTTGGATTAACCAGTGTTGATATTAATGTTTTAGAGCCATCAACAACACCCGTTGGTTTTTCATTGCAATTAACAGGACAAGGTAAGCAGTATAGTGATTTTACTTGGGTTGAAGCACAACAAAACACCTTTGGTAGCGTAAACATTGATCAACAATTTATTGATGCGAACCTAAAAGTGATACAAGTAAACGAGCCTAGCAGTTTACTACTGTTTAGTGTGTTGCTAATTTTTATAATCAGAAGAACCTTCGACCCTTCCTTCGACTGCTCGTTCCTCGCGCTCAGGACGAACGGTAAAGGATCAGCCCTTCGGCAAGCGGAGGGGCAAGCCCAGGGCAAGCGGTTATATTTCGTTCATCCTGAACGGTAAGGGCAACTCATTATAATTAAACTCAAGGAAGATTATGTTTTATATATATATTTTAGAATGCAGTGACGGTAGTTATTACACAGGACATACTGAATCGTTAGAAAAAAGGTTGGCTCAACATCACCAAGCTTATTTTCATGAATGTTATACAGCCAGACATTTGCCTGTAACACTAGTATATCAAGCTTCTTTTAATACAAGAGATGAGGCATTGACTATTGAAAGGCAAATAAAGGGCTGGAGTAGAAAGAAAAAAATAGCCTTGATAAATGATGATTGGGTTGAAATTTCTAGGCTATCAAAGCCAAAACAAAAAATCCTGTTCATCACCCGTTCGTCCTGAGTTTCACCGTTTCTCCTCCGTTCGTCCTGAGCTTCACCGTTTCTCCTCCGTTCGTCCTGAGCGCGAGGAACGAGCAGTCGAAGGAAGGAAGCCAGCCCTTCGACAAGCTTCCTTCCTTCGACTGCTGCGCGCTCAGGACGAACGGTAAAGGAACCAATTTTATTATTGGACACTCTACATAATTAAAGTAGAATATTTTAAAATAAACTATAATGTAAATACCGAATAGTGAAGAGTAAATAATGTCATTTATTGATGAAAAATATTTAGCACTTTTTATATCAAATTGGTCAGAAGCCATTAGAACAGCACAGCGATTAAAATCATCGTTAGCCGTTTAAATCAAACCTTTCCATTAAATGAGCATGTTCTAGTAAATGCTGATGATGATCTTTTTGATAAATTAGATGCTTTTAGAGTTAGGTTTTCAGATTTACAAGACTGCACGGGTAATAAATTATTTCGTGGTCTATTGAAACTTGAAGATGAAAAGGTCTTTGCAATGCCCGATATATTAAATGCAATCGAGAAAAGAGGGATATTTGACAGCGTTCAGTAATGGAAAACCATTAGGGAAGTAATAAATTCATTTTCACATGATTATCCAGAAACTGAAAATGAAAAAGTTGAAACATTAAATTTGGCTTATAAAACAGCACCTGAATTATTACTAGTCATCACTAATATTCAACAATACCTTAAAAGGTATCAAATTAAATTGGAAAATATTAAATGAGACTTACCAAAGAACAATCAAATTATATTGTAAATTCAGTTCATACCTTTATAGATAGTAACGCTAAAATATGGTTGTTTGGCTCACGTTGTGATGATTTAAAAAAAGGAGGTGACATCGACTTATATATAGAAAGTGAAACAATTGATTCTCCTGTTTTAAAAAGAATACAGCTAAAACTAGCACTGGAAGAATTATTAGAAGGCCAAAAAGTCGATGTTGTTTTTCACGATAAAAATTTACCTTATAAGCCCATTCACAAAATTGCAAAAGCTGAAGGGATAGTTTTAAACTAGCGCTGTCACCCCAAGCAGCCGTTCGTCCATCCGCTCGCCCTGATCTCTCCGTTCATCCTGAGCTTCACCGTTTTTCTTGAGCTCTTCCGTTCATCCTGAGCTCTTCCGTTCATCCTGAGCTCTTCCGTTCGTCCTGAGCTCTTCCGTTCATCCTGAGCTTGTCGAAGGAAGGAAGGAGTGACAAACGATAAAAAACCAAACAAACATGCCAACACAACAACCACTATTTGTACAAAATAAAGACAATACATCACACAAGTTAATATTTTATTACTGCAATTTCAGTCTAACGCTTGTATAATTTCTTCGCGCAATTTAGTTAGCTGACATTAACAAATTAAAGGAATTAATTGGGCGCGCAGACTATAGAAGCAAAAAAGGAGCGAATACTTCTTTATTCTGTTTGTTGATTTGCACCTGAATAAAATAACGTATGAAAGTATTAACCGTATTTGGTACTCGACCTGAAGCGATAAAAATGGCGCCATTAGTCCATGCATTGGCCGCTGACGAGCGCTTTGAAGCGAAGGTGTGTGTAACCGCCCAACACAGAGAAATGCTTGATCAAGTATTAGAGCTTTTTGAAATAACACCAGATTACGATCTTGATTTAATGCAAGCAGGGCAAACCTTAAATGAAGTTACTGCACGAATTTTATTAGAGCTAAAACCTGTATTACAAGAATTTAAGCCTGATGTAGTACTTGTTCATGGCGATACCGCCACTACATTTGCTGCAAGTTTAGCCGCTTATTATGAACAAATAGCCGTTGGGCATGTTGAAGCAGGTTTACGCACAGGTAATATTTATTCTCCTTGGCCTGAAGAAGGTAATCGTAAACTCACAGGCGCCTTAACTAAATATCATTTTGCACCTACCGATACATCAAAAAATAATTTATTAGCTGAAAACTACGCACCTGAAAATATACATGTAACAGGTAACACGGTTATTGATGCTTTATTGATGATCAAAAATAGAATAGATAATGATGCGAATTTAAATAGGTTATTAGCGAATAACTTTCCAATGCTTGATGACGTTGTTTCAGCTAAAGAGAAAAAGCTTATTTTAGTCACCGGTCATAGGCGAGAAAGTTTTGGTGGTGGATTTGAACGTATTTGTGAAGCATTGGCTATTACCGCTAAAAGATATCCCAATGCCCAAATTCTTTATCCTATGCATTTAAACCCCAATGTGCGCGAACCTGTAAATCGCATATTAAAAAATATTGATAATATTTTTCTAATCGAACCGCAACAATATTTACCTTTCATTTATTTAATGAATAGGGCACACATCATCCTAACTGACTCAGGTGGTATTCAAGAAGAAGCGCCAAGTTTAGGTAAACCGGTATTAGTGATGCGAGACACTACAGAACGCCCAGAAGCCGTAGATGCAGGTACGGTTAAATTAGTAGGCACCAATGTAGCGGTTATGACCTCAGCTATTAATGAATTAATGGACAACGAAAAAGCTTACCAGGCAATGAGTTTCTCACATAATCCTTATGGTGATGGAAAAGCTTGTTGTAATATATTGAATATATTAGCTAACTAAATAAAATAAAACTTTTTTCTGGTTTTAATCAAAATTATTTTACCGTTCGTCCTGAGCTTGTCGAAGGAATGCACCGAACATACTTAATATGAAGTTAAAAATAAAAAATATTAGAGAACAAAATGTCATTTGAAACAATATCAGTAATCGGCCTAGGCTATATAGGCCTACCAACAGCAGTAATGTTTGCAGCATACGGAAAAAATGTTATAGGCGTAGATGTAAATCAACATGTTATTGATACCATAAATCGCGGTGAAATTCACATTATAGAACCAGATTTAGATGCTATTGTTCATAAAGCAGTTACTGACGGTAAACTTAAAGCGGTACTAGCACCAGAACCTGCGGATGCCTTTTTGATAGCAGTACCAACACCTTTATTACCTTCTGAAAACGAAGGTGATATACCTCAACCAGATTTAAAATATATTCAGGCTGCAGCAAAAGCTATTGCTTCAGTGCTTAAAAAAGATGATTTAGTTATTTTAGAATCAACCTCTCCTGTTGGTGCAACAGAGCAAATGGCTGACTGGTTAGCTGAATATAGACGCGATTTAACTTTTCCTAAAACTCACCAAGAAAATTCAGACATTCGTATAGCGCATTGCCCAGAGCGAGTATTACCAGGGCAAGTGGTAAGAGAGTTAGTCGAAAATGATCGCGTTATTGGTGGTTTAACAGCCAAATGTTCACAACAAGCAACAGAGTTATATAAAACATTTGTTAAAGGTGACTGTGTTACAACTAATGCTCGAACAGCTGAAATGGCAAAGCTTACAGAAAATAGTTGTCGTGATGTACAAATAGCTTTTGCTAATGAACTCTCTATTATCTGTGACAAGCTTGATATAGATGTATGGGAACTTATCTCACTTGCTAACCGACATCCTAGAATAAATATATTACAACCTGGCCCCGGTGTTGGTGGGCATTGTATTGCCGTAGATCCCTGGTTTATAGTATCTAAAACACCAGAACAAGCGCAATTAATTCACACGGCACGTAAGGTTAATGATGCTAAGCCAGAGTGGGTTATAGATAAAGTAAAAATAGCGATTAGTGACTTCTTACAGGCTAACCCAGATAAGACAGCAAAAGATGTAACGGTTGCTTGTTACGGTTTAGCTTTCAAGCCAGATATTGATGATCTGCGTGAAAGTCCCGCATTAAAAATAACCCAATGCATTGCTAAAATTCATTCGGGTAAAATTTTTGGTGTAGAGCCCAATATAAAGACGTTGCCAAACTATCTAGAAAATATAGAGTTGGTGAGCATTGATATAGCGACTAAAGAAGCTGATATTCATTTAATGTTAGTGGACCACAAAGAATTTAAAAAGAATAAAATATTTAAAAAATATATTATTGACACAAAAGGCATTTGGAAATAATAAAAATACTCGTTACTGGTGGTGCAGGATTTATCGGTTCTGCCGTTATTCGCCATATCATTGAAAATACAAAAGACAGTGTTATTAACTTAGACATATTAACTGTGCACATCTATAATTAAACACAAGCAGAACAAATTGAAGCGCATATACGTTGTGATTATTATCCACTTCTTAGCGCTTTAAAAGAAACATAAATAACTAAAACAACAAAAATCAAATATTTCTTTATATTAATCAAGAAAAAACAAAAAATACAAATATTTCTTTGTTTTTGTTATTGTTTTCAAACTAAAGTTAGATTATAGTCAGTATATGGTAGTTAACTGCAATATTTCTGTGATTTAATCATGAACGAACAGTACAAACAGGTAATAGAGGATATTGATAACCTCAAAAGAAAAATTAAAGCATTAGAGGCGCAAAACAATGCTTCACGAGAATTTGTCATCCTCAAGGACTTCCCTAATCTAATTGAATCATATTGTATTGATAATAGTATTAGGAAAGCAGATATTTGCGTACTTGCTGGTATTTCAACCACCACGCTTACCCAAACCCTTAAAAATCCACTTAAAGCTTCCATGTCAACCATTAACGCATTGACATCAGTGATTGGTTATCAGATCTTAATTGGGCGATCATAATGCTTAAATTAAACAGGAGAGGTTTAATACGGGCTAATGGCGTTATTGCTGGTGTGATTTCAGAATATACCGATCTAAAAAAAGAGGAGTATGTTTTTGAGTATGATCATGATTACCTAGCAAATGGCTCACCTATTGGTCATCATTACCCCCTAACCAGCGCACCTTATATTACTGACCATTTACCCCCTTTTTTTTCCAACCTTGTCAGTGAAGGCTGGCTTCGAGAGCATCAAAGTAAAAAAGCCAACATTAGCAAAGATGACTATTTTGGTTTGTTACTCGCCAATGGAAGTGAACTTATAGGGGCTATATCCGTGATCCCAGACAAGGAGGTTTAACATGGTAGATACTTTTTGCAAAGGTAGTTTAAAACCAGTTAAAGAGAGCAATTTAATTAATGGTTATAGCAAAAGTCATTTAAAATCCTTTTATGGGAAAACCGATTCGGTTTACATTAAAGGCACCGCGAATGAATTTGATGCACTTGTAATGGATCACACCACAGGAACATCAATTTCAGGGGTTCAGCGGAAGATGTTTATGCATATTGAAAACGGTGTGCTAATGCCAAGTAATAATGGTGAGTACATTGTTAAACCGACACCTGAAAGATTTCGTTCACTTTCTGAAAATGAACATGCCATCATGAAACTATCTGAGGCAGTTGGACTAAAGACTGCCCAATGTTCAGTTATTCCCTTTGAAGATGGTGAGCTTGCTTATATAACTAAACGCTTTGATCTCATATCCAATTTCAAAGAACGGTTATTTATTGAAGATGGCGCTAGTATATGTAACGTAGCACCAAGACATAAAGACAGTGATTCCCTGTCTTATGAGAGTACGTTAAAGCAGATGGTCGACAGTTGTGCTGGCGCACAAGCAGCAGCATTGGTTGCATTACGCATGTTGATATTTGGCTATGTTGTTGGCAACAACGATATGCACTTAAAGAACTTTTCATTATATAGAAATCCTACCAACAAAACAGTCACATTTGATGGTTTCACGCCCGTGTATGACATGCTGAGTGTCGCGCCATATAAAGAATATTTTGGCACAGAGCTAAGCTTAAGTCTGCTCAAATCTGAAGTAGAAGAAGCGCGTTTTAGTATGAGTTATGATACTTATGGCTACTATACTTTTGAGGATTTTTATTTGCTGGCACAATCATTAGGTATAGCAGCAGAAGCCGCCACAAAACTCATTGCTAGTTTTGTCACTGTAATCAATAAAAAAGCACGTCCTGTTTTAATCAATTCCAATTTGCCAGAGGATTTAAAGCAATGCTTGTTAGAGCGAATTGCAAGTAAATGCTCTGCAATGGGTAGAGCAATAATTACGTAAAATCGAGTTATCTTCAGTAAGTCACTAATCCCTACTAATCCGCGCTAATTCGCGGGCAAAGTCTTTGCTCTAGCCCTTGACCATCCCGCTTGTCCTGAGCCTGTCGAAGGAAGCCCGTCGAAGGAAGCCTGTCACCCTTATATTACACAATTATCTCTAATCCGCGTTAATTCGCGAGCAATACAAAGTAGATATAATAGTAACCATATAAGCTTAAAATGCGTTATAATAGACATTATAGTGTCTAAAAGGTGGTTTATGAGTAAGTTATCATTATTATCAACAACTGATGTTCAAGAGTCACTGTGCCAATGGATAATTTCGCAAAGGAAGACTTCAAAGCTTTCTAGGGAAAAGTTAGCACAGCGAAGTACGGTACCCACCTCCACCATAAAAAAATTTGAAACAACAGGTCAAATATCCTTACGTCAATTTTTATTGCTATGGCAAAGTGTAGATGAACTGAAACGCTTGAATGACCTTACCAGAAAATCAACGCAAGTTAATAAAACGCCCTTATCAATAAATGAGGTACTTAAAAAATGAGTTACTCACAAGTAAACAAATTAGAGGTGTGGAGAAAGCTTTCTAACGGCTCTTCCATAAAAGTTGGTGAATTAGCTCAAAACAAACAAGGCGTTTACTTTCAATATCATGCTAACTATTTAAATAAATATGAAAACTTATCGCCCTTTAACCTTCATTTTGATTCATCACTACAATTAGCAGCTAATACTCCTCATAGTGGCCTACATGGCGCTTTTTCGGACTCACTTCCTGATGGTTGGGGTTTGTTATTGATGGATCGTATTTTCAGACAAACTGAAATACTACCGACACAAATTACAGCAATGGATCGGCTTGCCTTTGTGGGCAAACGAGCAATGGGATCATTGTTTTATCAACCGGTATCAGAATTACAAAACAGTAAAAATGATGAGCAAATTACGCTTGCTGAGCTCGGCTTACAAGCGCAAGCAATATTCGATGGTCAAACTACAGACGTTCTTCAGGCATTAGTAAATGTTGGCAGCTCAGGGGGAGCAAGGCCAAAGGCTCAACTATACCTAAAAGAAAATGATACTAAATTTTGCAGCACAACCCCTGCCAAAGATAGTGATGCTTACTTGGTTAAATTCACATCTGCTCAACTTTCACTAAAGCATGAAGAAGGTCTATGTGAAGCCGCTTATTTAACAATGGCAAATGAAGCAGGTATTGAAGTGCCACAATGGAAGTTATTAGATGCGCCACAAAGCTCAGGTGCAACAAAATGGTTAGCATTAAAAAGATTTGATACAACAATAAATTTAGATGGTATTGAAGGCAGATTACATTTGCACAGTGCTAGCGGCTTGCTTGATGCTGACTATAGAATGCCAAGTTTAGATTATGAAGATTTGATCAAAGCGGCTAGTATACTTTGCAAAAGCCCAGCGGCAGGACAGACCATGTTCAGACGGATGATATTTAACTTGTTTTCGTTAAATCAAGATGATCACAGTAAAAATTGGGCATTTTTGCAACAAGACAATGGTCAATGGCGATTAACCCCTTTTTATGATGTAACATTTAGCCCTTCACCATATAAAGAGCATGCTACTGCTTTTGCTGGCTTTGGCAAAAACCCTAATTTGAAAGTAATGCAAAACCTAGCTGCTCAAGCAAATTTTTCCAGCTGGAAACACGCACAACAAGTTATTGAAGAAGTTGTAGAAGCAATAAACGCTTTTGGAGATACTGCCAATGAATTAAATATTGAGAAGAAAACCATAAATCTGATTAAAAAACAGCTTAATAACATTTATTTAGAAAACAAAACGTTGTTATAAATATTGAAAAGAAAACCCAAAATATCATTAAAAAACTGCTTAATACCTTGCACCTAATCCCTACTAATCTGCGTTAATTCGCGGGCAACTATCTTTTCCCTTGCTCTTAATTCCTTGACCTTACCCCAAAAGTCCCTAATCCCTACTAATCTGCGTTAATTCGCGGGCAAGTCACTAGTCCCTTGATATTGCTAAAAAGCATCAATGCTAAATATATGCTAAACTGCCCCTTACTACCAAAAAACACGTATACAGAATAAACAACACCAGATAGTATTAGCTTTCAACAACAAAAAGTAACTAAATATTTGTGTAAGTTGTTATAAGTAGAGGTATTTATGAGTATTGATTTACAAATAAAAGAAATGAGTTTAAAAGACAAACTTTTTGCTATGGAAACTATTTGGGATGATCTCTGCCATAATGAACAACCAATACCATCGCCACCTTGGCATGATGAAATTTTGCAAGAGAGATTAATAGAGTCTAAAGAAAGCAATAAATTTTCAGACTGGGAAGTAGCTAAACAAAATATTCGCGATAGTTTACCAAAATGAAGATTGAAATTTTAGAGTCGGCTCAGAAAGACTTAACTGACGGCGCTTCATTTTATGAAAACATCGAACAAGATTTAGGTACTTATTTTCTAGATTCTTTGTTTTCAGATATCGACTCTTTAATTATTTACGCAGGTTTACATCAAACACATTCCAGTGGTTTCTTAAGATTACTTGCTAAAAGATTTCCATTTGCAATCTATTATCAGCAAGAAACGCATTTGATTAAAGTTGTTGCCGTGTTAGATACTAGGAAAAAACCAGCATGGACAAGAAAAAAGTTGAAAGTCACCTAAAAAAATCAATAAACAAGCTTACCCCGATTATCCCTAATCCTACTAATTCGCGGACAGTCACTTTTCCCTTTCCCTTAATCTCTTGCCCTTACACCAATTATCACTAATCCCTACTAATCCGCGTTAATTCGCGGGCAACGCACTAGTCTCTTGCCCTTACACCAATTATTTCTAATCCGTTCTAATCTGCGTCAATTCGCGGGCAACTCACTTTTCTCTTGACCTTGCTCTTACAACAAAAATCCCTAATCCCCACTAATCCGCGTTAATTCGCGTTAATTCGCGGGCAATTCACTTTTCTCTTCACCTTATCCAAAAATATCTAAAACTAAGCTATACTAGATAAAAACCAGCCAAGGATGGTAACGTAATGAAAAACAAATCAATATTATTAAAAAAAGAAAGTTATAAAATAATTGGTGCATGCATGACCGTTCATACAGAACTAGGTAGCGGTTTATTAGAAGCAATATACCAAGAAGCACTTGAAGAAGAATTCAAAATACAGAACCTTCCATACAATAAAGAAAAACCACTTGAAGTATTTTATAAAAATAAAAACTAAATAAAAAATACCAAGCTGACTTCATCTGTTATGACAAAATTATAATAGAACTAAAAGCCGTGACTTCACTAGACTCAAGCCATGAATCCCAACTAATAAATTACCTAAATATCACCAAAAGTAAAGTAGGGATATTAATCAACTTCGGCAATAAATCACTAGAATATAAAAGGTTTGCAAATACAAAATAATACTTCACCCTCAATCCCTTGACCTTCCACCAATTATCCCTAATCCCTTCTAATCTGCGTCAATTCGCGGGCAAGTCACTAACGCTAATCCCTTGACCTTACCCCAAAAGTCCCTAATCCCTTCTAATCTGCGCAAATTCGCGGGCAAGTCACTAATCCCTTGACCTCAATCTCTAGCCCTGACACCAAAAATCCCTATCCCTAATCCCTTCTAATCTGCGTTAATTCGCGGGCAAGTCACTAATCCCTTGCCCTTACACCAAAAATCCCTAATCCCTACTAATCTGCGCAAATTCGCGGGCAAGTCACTAATCCCTTGCTCTTACATTGAGGCGAAGTATTCCATGACTTAGCTCGGCAAAAAGTTCATTTTTTCATAGCTAAACCACAATATTGATTTAATAATTATGATTTATTAAATCAGAAACAACTGAAAAATGAGTTATAAAAAATAGACTATTAAATCAAAAAAGGTTATAAAGTGATTTATAGAAAATTAAGGTATGAATCAAATGTATCATTGGGAAGGTAAAGATTGGCCGTTATTTAAATATGATGTCTCTCGTGTAACGGCTAGTTTAAATGAGTATTCAAAAAAGGCTTACAGTGTTGAGGGCGCAATGTCTCAACTGTCTTCAACTGATCATGATGACGCATATGTTCATCTTTTAGTAGAAGAAGCTTTAAGTACCAGTGCTATTGAGGGTGAAAAACTAAATAGAGAAGAAGTCCGTTCTTCTGTGGCAAGGTTTCTTGGTTTAAAAGAGCCTGAACGTGGTGGTTATTTCCCAAAAGAGAAAGGCATTGCTGCGATGCTTGTTGATGTTCGTAAAAGCGTCTCAATTGCAATGTCTAAATCTTTACTTTGTCATTGGCATGACTTGCTATTACATGGTAGCGAAGATTATTACGTACATTCAATTATTAAGGGTGACTATAGAGATTCACCAATAGATGTTGTGCGGGAAGATTTATATGGGGAAACAGAGACTATTTATAAAGCTCCTGGCCAAAATCGCGATAAAGTAGAGCTTGAAATGAATGCGTTTTTCCAGTGGTATAACGATGATGCTATTGCCTGTGAAGGTAGCCCTTTATCAGGTCCAATAAAGGCGGCTATAGCGCATTTGTGGTTTGTGGCAATTCACCCATTCCAAGATGGAAATGGCCGTGTTGGTAGAGCTATTGCTGAGCATGCTTTATTTCAAGATTTTGCTCGTCCCCCACTTTTCAGTATTTCGACGGTGATCAACACAAATAGAATGGAATACTACCAACAGTTAAGGGAAACTAACTCAACATTAGTTGTTGATGATTGGGTGGCATGGTTCGTCGAGCTGGTCAAGGAGTCTCAAACTAAGTCACTTGAGTCTATTGAGTTTGTATTGAAGAAATCAAAGTTTTGGGCTACTTATGGAGAAACTAAATTAAATTCTCGCCAACAAAAGGTGATGAATAAAATATTTTCTGTGGGTGCTGATGGCTTTGTTCGTGATGGTTTAACCAATGAAAAGTATAGAGCAATCACTGGTGCTCCACCTGCGACAGCCACAAGAGATTTAGGGTCGCTAGTGAATAATGGCCTACTGCTAGCGTCTGGTGCTGGTAAACGTGGTCTGCGTTATTTTGTTAATTTTCCACAAGAGCGTGAGCTGTTTGAACCTAAAAAGGCTAGCCCTTTAGTCGATGAAGTAGCCTTAGCTAAGCTGATTAAAAAAATAGAACGTAATATTGATTACTTTAGAGGAGAGAAAAATCTTGGTTTGAGTAAGCTGATTGATGAATATACAGCTATTGCTCAAGGAAGTGATGATGCAGAAGCTAAACTGAAATCTATCCTGTCCTAGTTTAATCACTGTGACCGCGCACAATGAGTAAACGATTTTGTTTACTACTAGTCCCTTGCTCTTACACCAAAAATCCCTAATTCCTACTAATTCGCGTTAATTCGCGGGCAAGTAACTAATCCCTTGACCATCCCGTTTGTCCTGAGCTTGTCGAAGGAAGCCTGTCGAAGGAAACCTGTCACCCTTACCCCAATTATTTCTAATCCCTTCTAATCCGCGAAAATTCGCGGGCAAATCACTAATCCCTTGACCTTACCTGAAAAGTCCCTAATCCGCGCAAATTCGCGGGCAAAGTAGTATGCTTTTACCTTACATACAGCTTGAAACTTGTACCATTAAACACTAAGCTATTTATATTCATAGTAGCTCGAAGGCTCTTTCCTACAGAACGTGGTTATTTTTTTGTTTTGAATGGGAAATATCCGATGTCTTCGGTGGTAATATAAAGCTTTATAGGGAAATATTTATGCCTAAAATATTTGAATACCTTGGGATAATTATCATGTTCTACAGTAATGAGCATGAACCTATTCATGTGCATGGGAAGTACCAAGGTCATGAATCAAAAGCTGACTTTATTATTAAAGAAGGTGTTATCATTGATATTCAAATTAAAAAGGTAAAAGGTAAGCGCCCTTTACCCATTAAAGAGTTAAAAGAATTCAAAGTGTTTGTTGAAAAATTTAAGAATGAAATTGTACAAAAGTGGGTGGACTACTTTGTTTATCATAAATCAATCAGTTGCATAAAAATTGAAGGGAGAGTTAAGTAATGCCAACATACCTTTCTATAAATTCTGTAGTATATCTCCATGATTATACATTAAAGTTAAGTTTTAGCGATGGTAAAGAGCTTGATGTTGATTTTGAAACTTTTCTTTGTTCTTCAGCTCACCCAGATATTCAAAAATATAAAAATGTTGAAGAGTTCAAAAAGTTCAATTTAAACTATGGTGATTTAGAGTGGAATGATTATGAGCTAGCCTTTCCTATTATTGATTTGTACCAAAATAATATAATGCATTAATCTCTAGCCCTTACCACCTAAAATCCCTAATCCCTACTAATCTGCGTTAATTCGCGGGCAAGTCACTAATCCCTTGCCCATCCCGTTTGTCCTGAGCTTGTCGAAGGAAGCCTGTCGAAGGAAGCCTGTCGAAGGAAACCTGTCACCCTTACACCAAAAATCCCTAATTCCTACTAATTCGCGTTAATTCGCGGGCAAGTCTTTTCGCGGGCAAAGTCTTTGCTCTAGCCCTTGACCATCCCGTTTGTCCTGAGCCTGTCGAAGGAAGCCTGTCACCCTTACACCAAAAATCTCTAATCCCTACTAATCTGCGTTAATTCGCGGGCAAATCACTTTTCTCTTACAAAACAACCAATCAATAAATAAAACGTAAACATCCACTTTTTTTTGATTTTATTACTGTAACAAAATATAAATTTGCGTATAATGCGGGGCAAAATTAGCTAGCGTTGCTAAGTATAGTTGCTAAGCATATAAAGAAACGGATTTGGTTTTTGAAGCTACATAGAAGGATTTACTATTAAATCCTTCTTACTATCCCTCTTAATCCTTTCAATGAAACTGTAAAGATTTAAAAATACTTAAATTTAAAAGAAGAAAGTTTAATGTGGAAGTATTGATGAATATGCGAACCTATTGGCCGAAATTGAAAGGGTATGGCGGCAAGCCCGCGGTACCAGTATTTAGTGAGGGTTGAGCGTTTTTTGACTGGTCAAAAATGTGTCTCAATCATGACAGAATTTGTCTCAGGTGATAAAGTTACCTGAGTATTGATGTTGAAATTTTTCAACATTTGATTACATCAAAGTTAAAAAAACATAGGTAAACAACCATGCTTTCACTTATTGGCCGTGAAAAAGAACTTTTTATTTCAGATATTAATAACCACGAGAACGAGTTGAAAGACATCGTTTCTAACTCTTCATTTTTGGTTTTAGGTGGCGCTGGCTCAATCGGACAAGCGGTAACTAAAGAAATTTTCAAACGCAACCCTCAAAAACTGCATGTTGTCGATATAAGTGAAAACAACATGGTTGAATTAGTACGTGATATTCGTAGTTCTTTTGGTTATATCAATGGTGATTTTCAGACCTTTGCGCTTGATATCGGTTCTATTGAGTACGATGCCTTTATAAAATCTGATGGTAAATATGATTACGTATTAAACCTTTCTGCTTTAAAACATGTTCGAAGTGAAAAAGATCCCTACACTTTAATGCGCATGATTGATGTTAACGTATTTAATACTGAAAAAACTATGAAGCAGGCCGCAGAAAATGGCAGTAAAAAGTACTTTTGCGTTTCTACCGATAAAGCAGCAAACCCTGTTAACATGATGGGAGCATCAAAACGTATCATGGAAATGTTTTTAATGCGTCGTAGTGCTGATATCGCTATATCAACCGCCCGCTTTGCCAATGTTGCTTTCTCAGATGGTTCATTATTACATGGCTTTAATCAACGCATCCAAAAGCGCCAACCTATCGTTGCACCTCGTGACATCAAACGCTATTTTGTTATACCAAAAGAGTCAGGTGAACTTTGCTTAATGTCTTGTATCTTTGGTGAAAACAGAGACATATTCTTTCCTAAATTAAGTGAATCACTTCACTTGATCACTTTTGCAGATATAGCGGTTAAATACCTAGCTAATCTGGGTTATAAACCTCATTTATGCGAATCAGAAGATGAAGCAAGAGAGCTAGCTAAAACGTTACCTGAAAAAGGCTTATGGCCTTGCTTGTTTACAGATAGTGATACAACAGGGGAAAAAGATTTTGAGGAGTTTTTTACTGATAACGAAACACTTGATATGGAGCGTTTTGAAAGCTTAGGTGTTATCAAAAACGAAGCCTTATACAATCCTGAATTAGTCACTGAGTTTGAGCAAACTATCGCTAATTTAAAACAAGATGAAGCTTGGACGAAAGATGAAATTGTTAACTTGTTTTTTAAAATGCTCCCAGATTTTGGTCATAAAGAAACCGGCAAATATCTAGATAGTAAAATGTAGTTGGAATTGACATGCATAATAAGTTAGTAAAATTCGTTCAAGATATTTATCAAACAAAAGAGTTTATACCACTTCATGCGCCAAGTTTTAATGGTAATGAAAAAGAGTATGTAAATAACACCCTCGACAGCACCTTTGTTTCTAGTGTTGGTCAATACGTCGACCAATTTGAACAACAAATTGAAGAGTATACAGGTTGCGCTAAAGCAATAGCGACGGTAAATGGAACGGCTGCTTTGCATACTGCTTTGTATATGGCAGGAATAAAACCTGCTGACTTAGTTATTACCCAAGCATTAACCTTTGTTGCCACTTGTAATGCTCTATATCACATGGGTGCAGAGCCTGTTTTTGTTGATGTATCAAAAGTTAGTTTAGGATTATGTCCTAAAGCGTTAGATATTTATTTAGAGAAAAATGCTGAACTCAACAGTGATGGTCTTTGCCAAGACAAATCGACTAAACAAATATATCGCGCTGTCGTGCCAATGCACACTTTCGGCCACCCCGTAGAACTTGATGAATTAATAGCTGTTTGTCATAAATGGAATATAGCGTTAGTTGAAGATGCGGCTGAAAGCTTAGGATCTTTTTATAAAGGTCAGCATACCGGAACCTTTGGAGACTTTAGTGCTGTTAGTTTTAACGGTAATAAGGTTATCACCACCGGTGGTGGTGGTATGGTGCTATGTAAGACCCTTGAAGGAGGTATGCGCACTAAGCATATTACCACTACGGCTAAAGTGCCTCACCCGTATGAATTTTTCCATGATGAAGCTGGATTTAATTACCGTCTGCCAAACTTAAACGCTGCGTTGGGCTGTGCTCAAATGGAAGTTTTGCCAAAGTATCTCGAACAAAAAAGAGCTTTGGCAGAGCGATATAACCAATTCTTTTCAGCTTCTGACTTTCAATTTGTAGTAGAGCCAGAATATGCTCAATCAAACTACTGGTTAAATGCCATAATTTGTCCTGATGTAAAAACTAGAGATCAAATGCTAAAAGAAACTAATGGACTTGGTGTTATGACGCGACCTATTTGGAAATTAATGCATCGCTTACCTATGTTCGAAAATGCTAAAAGAGGTGAGCTTCCTGTTTCTGAGTGGATAGAAGCTCACTTGATTAACTTACCTAGTTCACCTGTAGACAAAATATAGAGAAATTAATGACAAAGACTATTGGAATTGTAACAGGGACTCGTGCCGAATATGGTTTACTTTCTCGAACTATAGATTTGCTGCAAAACGATGATCGTTTTTTAACGCATGTTTTTGTTTGTGGTGCTCATCTTTCTCCTGAATTTGGCTATACCATTAGCGAATTAGAAGATAATGGAGTTGAAAATATAGTACAGGTCGAGATGTTAATGTCATCATCTTCAAGAGTAGGCATCGCCAAATCTGTAGGTATTGCAACAATGAGCTTTGCAGATGCGTTTTCTATTAAAAATCTTGATGGTCTAATTGTTCTTGGTGATCGCTATGAGATATTAGCAGCAGCACAAACAGCCATGCTTCTTGATATTCCTCTAATTCATATTCATGGAGGAGAAGTAACCGAGGGGGCATTTGATGACTCTATTAGGCATTCAATTACAAAAATGGCTAATATACACTTCCCTGTAGCTGCTGAATTCGGAAAAAGGATTCAGCAATTAGGTGAAAGTAGTGATAGTATTTTTGTTGTGGGTTCTCCTGGTGTAGATAATATTATTAACTATCCAAAGATGAGTAAGCAAGAATTAGAAGATAGTCTTGGTTTTAAATTAAATAAGCCTCTTGCTTTAGTGACTTATCATCCCGTTACAAAGGCAATGAATTCTACAGAAAATGATATTACACCATTGGTTGAGGCTATCAAGAGAAACCCTAACTATATGTATGTTATTACATATCCTAATGCTGATGGTGGTGGAAATGATATTATCGAGCAATGGAATACAATTGCGCATTTAGATAACATCAAAATAGTTCCATCTTTAGGCTTTCGTCGTTATTTATCGATAATGGAGTTAGTTGATTGTGTTATAGGAAATTCATCTAGTGGCATTATAGAGGCTCCTAGCTTCTCAGTTTTAACTATAAACATTGGGACTAGGCAGCATGGAAGACCAAGAGCAAAATCTGTTATTGATGTTTCAATGAGTTGTACAGAAATATCTCAACAACTTGAAGATGCATGTCAAATGGACTTTCACAACATTCAAAGCCCCTATGGTAAAGGTGGCACAGCTGAAGCCATTGTAAATATACTGTCAACAATTGATTTGGCTAGCTTTAGCGTTAAAAAATTTATGGATGCAAATATAAATGAATAATCAAATATTAATTATTGCAGAGGCTGGCGTTAACCATAACGGTAGCCTTGAGCTTGCAAAAAAATTGATTGATGTTGCAGCTAGGTCTGGAGCTGATATTGTAAAATTTCAAACATTTAAAGCAACAAAATTAGCCTCAGCATCAGCTAAGCAAGCAGTTTATCAAGAAAAAAATACAGGTATCGCAGAGTCTCAAGTCGATATGTTAAAGCGACTTGAGCTGAAGTATGAAGATCACTTTACACTGGTTGATTATTGCAAGTTAAAAAATATTGAATTTCTTTCTACCGCTTTTGATGAGGAAAGTTTAGATTTCCTTACCGAAGAATTAGGGCAGAAATTGTTAAAAATTCCCTCTGGTGAATTAACTAATGCACCGTTAGTGTTAGCTCATGCTAGAACGGGTTTAGATATTATATTATCAACAGGCATGGCTACACTTTCTGAAATTGAAACCGCGCTTGGTGTTATTGCTTTTGGTTTACTACAAATGAAAGATAAACCATCAGTTGAAAAATTTGAAAATGCTTACTTTTCTGCTGAAGGACAAAGGTTACTTAAAGGTAAAGTAACTATTTTACATTGTACTACCGAGTATCCAGCTCCTTTAGAAGATATAAACTTAAGTGCAATGCATACAATTATGAATGCTTTTAAACTAGATGTAGGTTATTCAGATCACAGTCAAGGAATTGTTATTCCTATTGCAGCAGCAGCGCTGCAGGCTAAAATAATAGAAAAGCACTTTACGCTTGATCATAGTATGGAAGGGCCGGATCATAAAGCTTCATTAGAGCCAAATGAGCTTGAAGAAATGGTGCGAAGTATCAGAAAAGTTGAGCAAGCTTTAGGTGATGGGATTAAAGGGCCAAGACCTTCTGAAATCAAAAATAAAGCAATAGCAAGAAAGAGCTTAGTTGCTGCTAAAACAATACTTAAAGGGCAAGAGCTTACCGAAGACTGCATTGAAATAAAAAGACCTGGGGATGGTGTAAGCCCAATTAACTATTGGGATGTACTCCATACCAAAGCATCAAAAAACTATGAAGAAGATGAGTTATTAAAATGAATATAGGTTATTTTGCAGACGGTCCTTGGTCACATGAAGCTATCCGTTTGATATCTGAAACGGAGGGCTTAAATATATCTTTTATAGTTCCTAGATTTGATACTCAAGATCCCGTCCTAAAAGACTGGGCAGATAGATTAGGCGTGCCATACATTCCAGTGAAAAATGTGAACAGTGAAGAGTTTATTCAAGATATTAAAAAGTATGATGCAGACCTGTTCATTTCAATGTCTTTTAATCAAATTTTGAGAAAAGAAATAATTAACACTCCAAAGCTTGGTTTTATAAATTGCCATGCTGGTGCTTTACCTTTTTATCGCGGACGGAATCCGCTAAATTGGGCTTTAATTAACGGTGAAAAAAGCTTTGGGATAACAGTTCATTATGTTGATGAAGGAATTGATACTGGCGATATTATTGAACAGCGTTTATATCCTATATCGTTGAGTGATGATTACGCCAGTTTGCTCGAGTTAGCCATTAATGAGTGTGCAAACGTTCTACATTCAGCAACAGTGAAATTGAATCATAATAAGGCAAAAAGATTAAAACAAACAGATATTCATCCTGTAGGCACGTATTTTGGGATGCGCACTTTTGGAGATGAAATTATTGATTTTCACTGGCCTTCTGTTCAAGTTCATAATTTTATACGCGCAATTAATTGGCCAGGCCCATGTGCAAGATGCTTAATTGAAGATACTGAATACGCCATACAACTAAGTGAGCTCATTAGTGATGCTCCTAGTTATATTGCTACTGTTGGTGAAGTTTTAGGGCGTACAAATAAAGGGGTTGTTGTGAAGGTTGGTGATAAAACAATTTTGCTTACTTTAATGGCAGAAATTGAAACTGGAATGCCTTCAAAGTCTTTTATACCTCAATTTAGAATTGGTACACGTTTTAATTTAAAAAGTAAATAGGTGTCGTTACTATGAGTTATAAATGGGAAAATATATTAGTTTCACCAGAGCTTAAAGTTGAAGATGTGTTATCTATTATTGACAAAGAAGCACTGCAATTAGCTTTGGTTGTTAATGATAACAGAACATTATTAGGCATTATTACCGACGGTGATATTCGTCGAGCTTTAATTCAAAAGAAATCATTAGATATCCCGCTTGTCGATATTATGAATACCTCTCCAACTATTGCTGAGTACGGAACGTCAAAGAAAGAGCTTCAAGCTTTGATGGAAAGTAAAAAGCTTTTAGCTATTCCTTTAATTAAAAGTGGCAAAGTTGTTGGCTTAGAAACGTTACATGATTTGTTGCATAAACCTAAGTACGAAAACCCTATTTTCATTATGGCAGGAGGCTTTGGTACTCGATTAAAGCCACTCACAGATAATTGCCCAAAACCGATGTTGAAAGTAGGTGATAAACCAATACTAGAGACTGTATTGTTGCAATTTATAAAATCAGGTTTTTCTAAATTTTATATTTCAACTCATTATTTACCTGAGATGATCCAAGAACATTTTGGTGATGGCAGTCGTTGGAGTGTCAGTATTGAATATGTTTATGAATATAGTCCGTTAGGAACTGGTGGTGCACTAGGGTTATTGCCTGATAGTTTACCCGAATTACCCTTAATTATGATTAATGGTGATGTTTTAACTAATTTAGATTTCTCTAAGCTTCTTAGCTTCCATAATAAGAAAATTGGTGATGCTACCATGTGTGTTAGAGAGTACGAATACCAAGTACCTTATGGTGTCGTTGAGCATGAAGGCCATGTAGTTAAAGCGATGGTTGAAAAGCCAACGTATAGGTTTTTAGTGAATGCAGGTATATATATAATAAACCCTTTTATTATTAAATCAGTAGCTGAAAATACGATAATAGACATGCCGACTCTGCTTGAAAATAATATCGCAGAAGGTAAGACAATACTGAATTTTCCAATTCATGATTACTGGTTGGATATAGGACGTATTGATGACTTTAATCGTGCGCAAGTTGATATTGTGAACTTGGATTTATAATTATGATTGATGGTCGTAAAGTTTTAGCTATTATTCCTGCCCGTGGTGGAAGTAAAAGATTACCTAGAAAAAATATATTACCTCTTGCGGGAAAGCCATTGATTGCTTGGACTATCGATGCTGCTATTAAAAGTCAAGTTTTTGCCGAAGTGATGGTTAATACAGATGATGAGGAAATAGAAAATATCTCTAAAAAGTACGGTGCGAAAGTCCCTTTCATTCGATCGGCTAGTTTAGCTGGAGATAACAGTTCAAGTATTGATGTCATAACAAATACTCTACTTTGGTATCAAAATAAAGGGGTTCATTTTACTGACGTTATTTTACTTCAGCCAACATCGCCCCTTAGAAGTGAAGATCATATTATTCAGGCTTGGGATTTATACATAAAAGAAGAAGCAAGTTCAGTTACATCTATTTGTAAGCTGTCTCACCCCTATCAATGGACATACTCATTATCGAGTGATAACAAGTTGAATGGCTTATTTAATGATAATGAAAAACGAAGTCAAGACTACCCCGATAGCTATAGATTAAATGGTGCTATATATATAAACAGTGCAAAACAGGTATTAAGTCAAAACTCTATTCTTTCAAATGAGAATTGCCTAGGGTTTATTATGAATGAGAATAAGTCAATTGATATAGACAACGAGTCTGATTTTGAGCTAGCAGCATATTATTTAGATAAATTAAAATGAAATCTATAACGTATATTATTTCAACCCCTTTAACTCATCGAGATAGCTGTAGGTATGGTATTGATGAACTAATCAGTTTAGGAATAACAGTCAATATATTTGAAATATCCCAAATTGTATATCCTAAAATCTATACAAAGAATATCAATATATCGTCGGATACAAGTAATATTTTTCATGTAAAAACCAATGATGAATTATATGGTTTATTTGAGAAAAACACGCATGACAACATTTTTATCTCTGTTGGAAATTTGCCTAAAAAGATTCTGTATAATGCTAAAAAACACAATTGTACTGTTGCTATTCAAATGTGGGGAAGTATCCCACTATATACAGGCGTAAAACAAAAATTAGCAAAGTTATTAAGTCCAATTAAAGTTATTAAAAAAATAATGGATAAACTTTATGACAGCATTGTATTTCGTAATATAGATTATGATTTCTACCTTTCAATATCGAAGCTACCAGGGAAGCGTACAGTGCTTTGTCATTGTTACGATTATTATGTTGATTTATTAAAATTAATAGACTGCCCACGTGTAGACCAAAGTAGTGAAACGATTGTATTTATTGATCAAATGATACCCTACCATAGTGATTTCATTAAATTTGGTAATGGATTTGAAGTAGATGCTGCTACTTACTATAGAAAGTTAAATAAGATATTTCATAGCCTAGAGCAAAAGTATCACTGTGAGGTTGTTATTGCTGCACACCCGCGGAGTCAAGAACTCAAAAATTATGCAGAGCTCTTTGACAACAGGGAGGTGTTTTTAAACAAGTCGAGTGAATTAATTTCTACAGCTAAATTAACGGTAACTCACTACTCTACCGCGATAAATCATAGTGTATTGAATAATAAAGAGATTTTTTTTCTGTACTCCAAGGAACTAATAAGGCTTGGCCAATATGAGCAAATTAAATTAATGGCCTATGAAACAAAAAGTTGCATGATCAACCTTGAAGGGGGAGCTGATTTTCCTTTAATAAATAAGTTACCATTAGATTATTACGATGAGTATAAATTTAAATACATTAGCCAAAGAGATGACAATATGACCAACGGAAATATTATCATAAAAGAACTTTTATTAGATGTCTGATATTTCTGGTAGATTTTTTTTCACCCTTTTAGTTAACATAGTAAAAGCTATCTTGGGTTTTTCAGTTGGACTCTTATTAGCTAAGGGACTCGGACCTGTTGATTATGGACGATTCAGCTTTCTATTAGCTACCTTCTTATCTACTATTTCTTTATTAGATATGGGCACATCGAATGCTTTTTTTACTTTTATTTCAAAAACAAAACAATCCATTAACTTTTACTATTATTATTTCACTTGGGTTTTATTACAGCTATTAATTGGTTTTTTACTCATTTATGCTGTAACACCAGACCATATACTTGCGACTTTGTTTGTAGGTGAACAACAAAATATTGTTTTGTTAGCTTTTATTGCCGCTTTTTTCCAACAACAGCTTTGGACTTTGTTGTCTCATTTAGCTGAGGCATGTCGTCAAACAATTAAAATCCAACGTTTGAATTTAGGTATCGCATTATGTAATTTTTTATTTGTCACCGTTCTTTATTATACTAACAAACTTAGCATAGAAAACGTGATGGCATTTATCATCTTTCAGTATATCTGTGCGCTATTCTCTTTTTGGCTATTGATTTATGATAAAAACGATTTGATATCTAATAAGGAAAGTGAGAGCTTATCTTCAATTTTTTCAAAATTTAAAGTATACTGTGCGCCATTAATGGTCTTTGTCTTTTTTAGTTTTGCTTATCGTTTTTTAGATGCTTGGATGTTGCAACATTATGGGGGGGCAAAAGAGCAGGCCTATTTTGCTATAAGTTCAAAAATAGCATCAATCAGTTTGATTTTTACGACCTCATTAATCCGTATTTTGTGGAAGGAAATTGCAGATGCAGAGCAAAAGGGGGATGCTGATAAAGTTCACACCTTGTACCGACAATCTACTCGAACACTTTATTTTATAAGTGCTGCTATCTGTGGCATTATTTTACCTTGGGCAGAACAATTGATAGATGTTTTATTAGGTGAGCAATATCAAGATGCAGTCATACCATTTACAATTATGCTTATTTATCCTGTACACCAATCTCTTGGTCAAATTAATGGCACCATGTTTTATGCTATTGAACAAACAAAGACCTATTCGAAGATAGGTGTTGCAGGAATGATATCAAGCGTTTTTTTTACGTATCTATTATTATCTAATGATAACAAGTTTCTCCCTGGGCAGGATATGGGCTCAGAAGGCTTAGCATACAAAATGATTTTTTTACAAGTATTGACTGTCAATGTTGGTATGTATTTCATCGCAAAAATCCAAAAGTGGCAGTATGATTGGTTTTATCAAGTGTACATGTTGTGTGTGACTATCTTCAGTGGTTATATTGCATATACCATTGCAAATTATTTTGATTATAGTATTTATACTTTATTCATTATTTCAGGCGTAATCTACATTATTTTGATAATATGTCTGGTTCTTATTTTTTCAATTAATTTTTTTAATATCAATCGAGATATTCTCATCAATAAAATATTTTACAGAAAGGCTACCAAATGAATCATGGAATAAAAATACTAGATTGTACATTACGCGATGGCGGCTATTACAATAACTGGGATTTTGATGAAGAAGTAGTTTCATCGTACCTCAAAGCTGTTGCTCAGTCGAAAATTGACTTTGTTGAGCTTGGTCTTCGAAATTTTGCAAAGTTAGGTTTTCATGGAGCCTTTGCATATACAACAGAAAGTTTTTTAAATAACTTAGAACTTCCCCAAGGGCCATCATATGGTGTAATGGTTGATGCAAAAACGGTCTTGGAATCAGGGAAAAGTGTCGAAGATGCTGTGGATGAACTTTTTGTAAATGCTTCTAAGAGCAAGTTAACTTTAGTTCGGATTGCGGCTCACTTTCATGAGGTTGAAGCATCAGGGGTTATCGCTTATAAATTAAAGGAAAAAGGTTATTTAGTTGGCTTTAATTTGATGCAAGCAGGTGGCAAGGCAAGTAGTTTAATTACAGAAAAAGCCGAGATTGTAGACTCTTGGAACTGTGTTGATGCTTTATACTTTGCAGACTCTTTAGGTAATATGGAGCATGCTGAAGTCTGTAGAATAACTAAGGCGATTAAAGCTGCATGGAAATTGGATGTTGGTATCCATACACATAATAATATGGGCAAAGCACTCGATAATACTTTAAGCGCTAAAGCTGAAGGAGTTACTTGGTTGGATGTAACTATTACTGGAATGGGAAGAGGGGCAGGTAATGCACAAACAGAAAACTTATTAGCCGTGTTAAGCAAAGAGTCCAGCTATTATCAACCTGATTCAATTTACGAGTTAGTTATTAAATATTTTGCGCCGATGCAAAAGAAGTGTGGCTGGGGTTCCAATTTACCGTATTTCTTAGGCGCTCAAAATGATGTTCATCCTACCTACATCCAGAGCCTACTTACTGGAGATGAATATGGCGATGATGAGATCGTTGCTGCTATTGATTACTTAAGTAAATTAGAGGGAACCACCTCTTTCAATGGAGATATCTTAAAGTTAGCCATTTCATTTTCTGGAAATAACTGTCAAGTCACAGGAACTAATGTTTTAGTAGATATCTTTGCTGACAAAGAAGTTCTTATTATAGCAAATGGGCCTAGTACAAAAAAATATGCAAAACATATTGAAGACTATATAACTACCAATCATCCAATTGTTTTAGCACTTAATATCATCACTGAAATAGAGCCAAGTTATATTGACTATTACTGCATTTCTCATAATTCGAAATTTATTTCACAAGGTAAATTATATTCTAATTTAAATAAACCTATTATTGCACCCCTTCATAGATTTTCCTCTGAAGAAAAAAGTTTATTAGTAAATTCAAGTGATATTCTTGATTTTGGTTTTGAAGTGGTTTGTGACCAATTCAACGTTCAAGATGAATTTTGCCAAGTCCCTTATGAAATTACTATGGCTTACGCGCTTTCAATCGCAAAGGTTGCTAACGCAACGACTATTAAAATGGTTGGCATTGATGGTTATTCAGCAGCAGATCATAGGCAAATGGATATGATTGACATGTTGAACAGGTATATTAAGTCCCAGTCAATACCTGAGTTAACAGCCTTGACTCCAACAACATACCCAATTACTCAAAGTTCAATTTTTGCACCTAAGTAGGCGAACAATGAAGAAGTATGAACACGTAATAATTATTCCCGCTCGTTTTAAGTCTTCTAGATTTCCGGGTAAGCCTTTGGTCATTATCAATGGAAAGAGTATGATTGAGAGAGTCTGGGAGCGGTGTTGTCTAGCCGTTAGCAAGGATATTGTTTTTGTTGCCACAGACGATGATCGAATCGCAAATCATTGCCAAGAGCTTGGCATCCAAATTATTATGACGTCTGAGAACTGTTTGACAGGGACAGATCGTTTGTTTGATGCATCTAAGCAAATTGATGCGACTACATACATCAACGTGCAGGGTGATGAGCCTTTACTTGATCCTAAAGATATCACCGATGTTATAGAGCAATCTAAACTTACCCCTAACAATATAGTGAATGCTATGTGTGTGATTGAGTCAGAAAATGACTTTAGAAGCTCTACAGTGCCAAAGGTTGTTACAAGGCCTGACGGACGTTTGCTATACATGAGTCGAGCAGCTATTCCTACTTCCAAAAGTCTTGATTTCAAATCGGCTTATAAACAAGTGTGTATTTATGCATTTCCGAAAAGCAGTTTGAAAGATTATTCTTCCGTAGATGAAAAAACACCACTTGAAAATATAGAAGATATTGAAATCTTAAGGTTTTTAGAGCTTGGTTATGAAGTTAACATGATAGAGGTTTCTTCTTCTTCCATTGCGGTTGATATTCCTGAAGATGTTTCACGTGTCGAGGATGCCTTGAATGAAAGCTCTTAACCAATACTCAGTTGCAATCTTCGATTGTGATGGTGTTATTTTAGATTCGAATAAAGTGAAATCAGAGGCGTTTTCTTTAACGCTGCCAGATGAAAACTCTAAGTTAGTTGATGAATTTGTTAAATACCATCAGGAAAATGGCGGTATTTCTCGTTATATTAAATTTGAACATTTTTTTAGGAATATTAAAAAACAGTCGAATTATGTTGTGGATCTCAAACTTGCATTATCTCGATACGCAGCACTAAGTAAAAAAGGGCTGCTAGAGTGCTCAGAAATCCCTGGTGTTCGAGAAACTCTAAAGTGTCTTAAAGCCTTAAATATTCCTTGTTATGTTGCTTCCGGGGGCGATCAACAGGAAGTGATAGAAGTATTCAAAAGAAGGGGGTTAGCTCCATATTTTGATGGGGTTTTTGGGAGCCCGCTTTCAAAAATTGAAAATTTAGCTGCGTTAAAAGCTGAAGATAAGCTTACGGGGCCAGGGGTTTTTTTTGGTGACGCCCGTAGCGATATGGAAGCTGCTCAAAAGTACGGTTTAGACTTTGTTTATATATCCACGAAATCTGAATGGAGTGATGGCAAAGTTGTAACCAAAGAGCACGGCGGCTATGTTATGAATGATTTTGGAGACTTAAAATATAATGCACCACGTTAGTGAACAATGTGCTTTTGGACATGGAGAGGAAAGTACCTCTATTAACAATACAGCTTTTATGTCGAGTAAACAACTTTGTAATTATTATGATGTGTTGATTTTTGTTGATAGCAGAGGCTTGGAACGAGACTGTAATATAGATGAAACTTGGCTTTATAAATTATGTAAATTTTATGATTTAAAAAAAATAAGCTATTTAGCGATTTCAAGGCCTAAGAATATAACAGTTTTCCCTACTCTAATTAATTTCCTTAAATGTAATAATATTACTTTTAAAAAATTAATTACCAATTTAGGCTTTGTTGATTGCACCCCTAAAAAAGATATATTTGTTCGGGATATTGAACTACAGATTAAAGGTTTCTATCCTAATGTTATATCTTTGAAAGAGTTTGGGGGATACGGCACAAGTAATGATGAAAATATCACTCTTTTTAGTTTGGAATACCCCAAAGAGTATGTGAGGGCTTTAGCTAATGAATTACTATGTCGATTTCAAGATGTTGTTATGCTTACAACCTCTAATGTAGATATAAACATTAAATTTAAAAGAGATAGGCCTAGCTGCTTTTATGAACAACTAAAGGATACTAATTATTTAGTTGAGGAACTGGCTAGCTTGGTGGGCTCTACACTATTAAATGTGAATAGTTTGAAACTTAAAACATTTGATGCAGTTCATTTTACAAGAGAAGACCATCAAAAGCTTTTTAATCAAATGATAACTTCGATAAATAATGAGTGATGATATAGAAAGCTAAGTTTAGAATGGTTGAAATCTAGGATTTATTACTATTGTCATAATCTCCTATCAATATTGTAATTAGAGTCTAAAATTTTGGGGTTTTTACGTGGGTCGAGATAATACAGAATTATATAGAACTGAAAAGTTAAAGTGTGCTTTATCAAGGTTTAGCAATGCTATTAACCAAATAAATATTTTAGCCTATAAACACGTTTACTTTCTTTCAAATGGAGTTCTAAGCCGGAATCCATACATAAATAAATTATTGGAACGTTTTTATAAAGATAGCTACCCTTCTTCGAACGGGCAAGGTTATCTTTCTGTTGTTGCTAAGTTAATTAGTTGTTATGTTCGAAGTTTTGCAAAGTTGTCCTTGTGGTTACTTCAAAAGTTTTTTTTCTTCTTATCGGGCTATAGAAGTTCTAACTTAAATACTAATGCTAGTAACCTACTTTTAATTGATACATATTTTGTCGTCTCTAATTTGAAGAAAAATGACTATAGGGATAAAGCTTGTTTGAGGGGGTTAGATAAAACGTTTGAAAAGCACGGTAAAGTTTATTCTTACCTGCCTATATTTTACGGTGAAAAAAATCCCTTTAAATATATTTCAATTTTTAATGCTTTTAAGAAAAATAAAGTTGATTACATAACTGATTATGAGTTGCTTAACTTAGTTGATGTTGTGAAAATAATAGGGTTCATTATTACCTATCCATTCTTTGTTATGAGACTAGCCAGAAGCCTTGACGTTGCAGATAAAGATATGACACTAATTAAGGATGAACTATTATTGACAATCAATCAAATTACATGGGACAGCTATGCTAGGTATCTAGTAGGTCGTCGTGTTGGTGAAAAAATAACGCGGGCAAAACTAATTTCGTGGTGTGAGTATCAATCCATCCAGAAAAATTTATACAAAGGCTTAAGAGATACAAATAAATCTATTAAAATTTTTGGTTGCCAGTTTTTTCTCCGATTTGGTGATTGGGTGAATATAGATATACCAGATAGCGAGATTGATTTGGGTTTGGCTCCTGATCGAGTGTTAGTGAGTGGTAGGGCGGCCATAAATAATAAATCCAGAGTTCCTTATGAACTGGGAACTTCGTTGAGAAATAAGCAAATATTTCAGCTCGAAAATAAATGTCCTTGTGGTGAATCTGAATTATCACCAATTATATTGCTATCATATCTTGAGTGTGAATCTAAAAGGTTATTACAGCTCATAGGCGGTTCCGAGTTTAGGCATGAAAAATTATATGTAAAAGCACACCCAGCATTAAATTTAGCTCCATTAAAGTCATTTATACACAATAATTGGGTCGTTGTGGAAGGTGACTTATATGATAGCCTGCAAAATGCTAATTTAGTTATTGTAACAGCATCAGGAACTGCTGCAGAAGCTGTTGCAATTGGGAAGTCAGTTATTATCATCGGTGATCCTAATGGCATCACAACAAACCCTTTGCTTAACTTAGGGAAAGGTATTATTTGGGATTTTGCTAGTACTGTACAAGAGGTCACCAGTATTGCTGTGAAGTTGTTAGAGATCAGGCTTGCTAATATAGAGGAGATATATGTTCTAGCCGAAAAATATAAGAGTTTATTATTTAGCGATGCAACTGAAGATGAAATACTTACCATGTTCGGGTTGCAATAAAAATGATGCCATCGCACAAATATATATAATATATTATTGAAAATTTAATTTTACAAGGTGTTTAAGTTTATGAAAGTGTTACTACTAGCTGGCGGTTTTGGTACGCGCTTGAGCGAAGAGACAGGGTTGCGCCCTAAGCCGATGGTTGAAATTGGTGGGAAGCCAATACTTTGGCATATTATGAAGATGTATTCCCAACATGGATACAATGACTTCGTAATTTTACTTGGTTATAAAGGGTATTTTATCAAAGAATATTTTGCGAATTACTTCTTGCATCAAAGTGACGTAACGATTGACTTATCAACAAATGAAATGAAAATCCATAAGAATACATCAGAGCCTTGGACTGTGACTTTACTTGATACAGGTCTTCATACTATGACAGGAGGGAGGGTAAAACGGGCGCAGGATATTATTGGTGACGAACCGTTCATGCTTACTTATGGTGACGGTGTTTCCGATGTAAATATCAAGGAAGTTGTTGAATACCATCAATCTCATGGCAAAGCTATAACCATGACTTCAGTACAACCTGAAGGTCGCTTTGGCGCACTTGAAATTGACGGTGATAAAATCACTAACTTTTTAGAGAAACCAAAAGGTGATGGCTCTTGGATTAATGGTGGTTTTTTTGTTTGTCAACCTACAGTTTTTGACTATATAAAAGAAGGTGATTCGACTGTCTTTGAACAATTACCTCTGCAAAATTTGGCAAGTGATGGTGAGTTGATGTCATATAAACATAATGGTTTTTGGAAATGCATGGATTCACTGAATGACAAGCATAAGCTAAATGAAATGCTAGAGTCTGATAACGCAAAATGGAAAAGCTGGGATTAATATGTTTTCAAATGTATATAAAGGTAAGAAAGTTTTAGTCACAGGACATACCGGCTTTAAAGGTACGTGGCTTACTACATGGTTATTAGAGCTTGGCGCTGAAGTTTGCGGCATTTCAAAAGATATACCAACACAACCATCAATGTTTGAAGAGTTGAAGTTAGAAGATAAAATAGAGCATCATTTTGCTGATGTCAGAGATTTGCCTAAAATTAAAAGTATCATTAATCAATTTGAGCCTGATTTTTTATTTCATTTAGCCGCTCAACCAATTGTATCGCTCTCTTATAGTGATCCTCTTGATACCATTTCATCTAATGTTATGGGAACGGCAAACGTATTAGATATACTTCGAACATTAGAGCATAAGTGTAATGCAGTCATTATAACTAGTGATAAATGTTATGAAAATGTTGAATGGGTCTGGGGTTATAAAGAAACAGATGCAGTTGGTGGTCGGGATATATATAGTGGTTCTAAAGGGGCTGCGGAAGTTATATTTCATGCCTATCAACAAAGCTTTTTTTCTAGCTCTGATGGAAATGTAAAACTTGCCACGGGTAGAGCTGGTAATGTCATTGGTGGTGGTGATTGGGCTGCTGACCGAATTGTAGCTGACTGTATGCGCGCATGGAGTGAATCAAGCAGTGTAGAAATTCGCTGTCCAGAAGCAACCAGACCTTGGCAACATGTACTTGAGCCTCTTAGTGGTTATTTGGCCTTAGGTCAAGGCTTGGTACAGAATAACAAGAATCATGGTGAACAATATAACTTCGGTCCTAGATCGGAACAAAATCATACTGTAAAAGATTTACTTTCTGATTTAAGTGAATATTGGCAGTTTAAAAGTGCTGATGAAGCATATCGTGTAACTGATAATATCCCTTTTCATGAGGCTGGCTTGTTGAAGTTAAATTGTGATAAAGCTTTATTTAATTTGAAGTGGGAAGCGAATTTAAACTACAAAGAATGCATTAAATTTGTTAGTGAGTGGTACTTTGCTTTTTATCAAAATAAAAACAATATGATTGAATTAACACGTAAGCAAATTCATGAATATGAAGATAGTGCCAAGATAAAAAATTTAATTTGGTGTAATTGATGATTGAAGATCTAAAGATCACTCCCCTTAAGCGGATTAAAAATATTAAGGGTGATATTTATCATGCCTTAAAATCTTCAGAGGATAGCTTTAGCCAATTTGGAGAGGCTTATTTTTCAAGTGTTAATTTTGGGGATGTCAAAGGCTGGAAAAAGCATACTCAAATGACACTAAATTTAATTGTTCCGGTTGGTACAATTAAGTTTGTTATGTTTGACGAACGACCTAATTCAAAAAGCTACCAACAATTTTATGAAATCAGTATATCTCAAGATAATTATTGCCGTCTTTCGATCCCCCCAAATGTCTGGTTATCCTTCCAAGGTATAGAGCCTGGCCTAAACTTACTTTTAAATATAGCTAGCATTGAACATGACCCTACTGAGAGTGTGAATTGTGACTTAGATAAAATTAGCTACAATTGGTATTCAATGTGAATATGTTAATTACTGGCGGGCTTGGTAACTTGGGCTTATGGCTAACGTATCATTTTTTGGATGGAGGCCATAAAGTTAGCGTGATAGGCCGTAATGAAAAAGTTAAGATTGACCATGAAAACTATCGGTTTATTCAAGCGGATATAAGAAATCATGAAACATTATCTAATGCAATAGATTGTTATTATGACACCTGTATTCATACAGCGAGTTATAATGAGCACTTCCAAAAAGACTATTCAGAAAACGCTTTATTAATAAATTCATTAGGTACTGAATATTTATGTCTAGCATTACACAGGCATGGTGTAGGAAAATTGGTGTATTTAAGTACATTTCATGTTTACGGTCAAGCTGAGGGAGTTGTAACTGAAGAAAGTAGTATATCTCCAAGTAATGATTATGGATTGACCCATTATTTTGCAGAAAAATATATAGAAAAAAATGCAAGAAATCACGGGTTGAAATATATCATTTTTCGTTTGTCAAATAGTTATGGATGCCCCAAAGATTTTAATAGCGATAAATGGTACCTGATTTTAAATGATTTGTGCAGGCAAGCGTATGAAAATAAATCAATCCTTTTAAATAGCAATGGTAAAGCTTTTCGAGATTATATATGGATGGGTGATGTAATTAAAATTATTGATAGAAGTATTTATAATGAAATATGTTGTAATCAAATTTTTAATTTGTCTTCAGGCCTTTCTTATAACGTATTAACGGTTGCTAATTATGTTCAAAAAGCTTTTCAAGAGCTAATGCTGATTAGTTTACCAATTGTTATTAATAATAAAGATTTACACGTACCCAAAAAATTAACTGTATCGAATAGGAAACTATCTCAATATGTTCAATTTGAGACCAGAAATATGTTCATTGATGAAGCAAAAAATATAATCAACTTATTGAGTGATAATTATGCAAAGTAGCCCTATGATCTCTGTTGTCATACCTGTATTTAATGCCGAAAAATATATTATTAAAACACTTTTGTCCCTTAAAGAGCAGACCTTTAGTGATTATGAGGTTGTAGTTATTGATAATGCCTCTACCGATAATAGTTTGGAACTAATAAAGAGTTTTAGTCATAACTTTAAAAAAATTTCAATAATTGAAGTAAAGGTTAATTCAGGTGGTCCAGCCAATCCTAGAAATTTAGGGATTGATAAAGCTGAAGGTAAATATATTTCATTTCTAGACTCTGATGATATTTGGGAGCCGAACAAATTAAAAGACCAAGTAATTCAACTTGAAAATGAGAATATTAATTTTGTAAGTAGCGCTGTATCATATATTGACTCTAATGATGAACATATTAAAAAAAAGTGGTACGTAAAGCTTAGGTTAAACAACTTTGGCTTCATTACTCTAAATAGTTTAATCAAGAATAACAATATTCATACGTCGACAGTTGTACTGAGTAGAGACATAATAGGTACAACAAGGTTTGATGAATCAAAGGAAGTGACCGCAGTTGAAGATTATTTATTTTGGTTAGATATTGCGAATAAAGAAAACGCAAAAATGTTTAATTCTTCAAATGTTACAACTAAGTATAGAGTTTTCTCTGCTAGTTTAAGCGCTTCTGGTGGTAAGTGTCTATCAATAGTTAAACTCTTCAATAGTAAATTTAAATTCATAATTAATTCAAAAAGGACGGATTTATTCACTAGTACTTTGATTTGGATGTTTGTAGATATAGCATCTTTTTATTTTATTAAATTCGTTTCCAAATTAAAATATAAAAATAACTAAACAATGACTCATCAAATAAATAAATTACCTATTAATACTGTATTTTCCTTTGTAGTTATATTAGCGTTTTTCTCATTCGGAACATTTCGTTTTTTTAATCTTTTTAATTTATCAATGATATTAAAACAGGCTATTTTAATATCATTGTTAATTGGTTTTTCATCTATTTTACAAAATTTATACAGAGTGAAAAATGTCAGTGTTTTTTTGATGACATTAGCTTTTTTTTTTTATACATCAATATTAGGGTTTTTTAATTTATCGTATGGGAAATTTCTTGTCTTAAATAGCCTGTTTCTTATTTTATCGCTATTTATCATCAGTGTTGATTTTAAAAGAATTGTAATAATATCAAAAGGAATAGTAAACATAGCATATGCTTTTGCACTTATGGGGATTATTGTTTCAGTTATTTATACTATAAAACCGTCATTATTAAATTTGTCAAGTATTCAATTAGCTAGCTCAGAAACAGGGAGTAACGGTGTTAATGCTATTACTTTTCTTGATTATCTTAGCTTACCTTCATGGGGTAATTTGAACCTTTACTTTTTTGAATTGCAAAGGGTTAAGTCATTTAGTAATGAACCATCGTCAGCTATAGTTCATTTCCTTCCTCCTATTATTTTATCTTTGTTCCTAAATGATAAATTTAAGTTTAGAGGGGGAGTTATTCTTATATTTTTATTATTCTTTGTATCATCTCTTATCTGTATTATTATTTTTATTCTTGCTTTTCTATTTTATTTTATATTTCGCTTAAACAGTAAAGGGACAGCATTACTGTCTTTTATAGTAATGCTGTCTGGTTTGCTTTTGTTTATGCTGAATATGGAAAGTGTAATAGAAAATTTATCTTTCTACGGTAAGCTTTTAAATTTTGATTTAATGGAGAATAAAGCTACATCGGCAACAGAAAGGTTATCTTCATATCGTGAATCAATGGACATTTTACTGCAAAATCCTTTTGGAGGCTCTAATTATAGTACAATGACAGGCTTGTGGTTAATAGTAGGAAAGTTTGGAGGCTTTCCTTTGATTTTTATGTATTTATTATTCTCTATATATTTAGTTTCGCTTTCATTTGATTGCTTTTCAACAACCAATAATTATAAAACTCGTTTTTCCTGCTCTTTAATCGCTTCTCTAACATTAATTGTATTTACTGTTACATCTTATGGATGGTATGAGGCACCTGGAGTTATTAGTTTCTTCTTAATATATAGAGTGTTAAAATCTCAAAAAAATAAAGAATTTATCGTCAATAGCTAAAGGTATATATTAAAAATAATTTAGTAACTATTTGATAACTTATATTCAAATTAAAAGTTGGTTTAATGAAAGTATTACATATTATATCGGGTTTAGGGAATGGTGGAGCAGAGGCAACACTATATCAATTATGTAAACATGAACAAAAAAACAAGCATTTTGTTATTTCTTTAACTGAAGGGGGGAAGTACTTTAATTTATTGAAAGAAATAGAGGTTAATGTATTCTCACTTAACCTTAAAAAGATATCTACAATTTATAAGTTATATCGCTATATAAAGGATATGAAACCTGATGTGGTTCAAACTTGGATGTATCATGCGGACTTAATTGGCGGAGTTGTAGCTAAGATAGCGGGAGTAAAAAAAATATGTTGGGGAGTGCATAATTCAACTCTCAATTATAGACAGTCAAAAAAAACAACTTTGTTGATTTTAAAAATGAACACCGTGCTAAGTTTTATTGTTCCAGATATGATTGTATACTGCGCTGAAAAAGCGTTGAATGTTCATAACAAGTTAGGGTACAACAAGGAAATCGGACATGTAATTCCTAATGGGTATGACCTTAGTACTTTCTTCATCGATGGAGATAAGAAAAAGAAATTCTTAACAGATTTGAACTTTGCAGGAACTTTACCCCTACTAGGTTTAGTTGGCAGATATGACCCCTTTAAAGATCATGGGAACTTGTTAAATGCACTTGGGCTGTTAAAGGCAAAAGGGGTAGGGTTTAGGTGTATATTGGTGGGGAATTGTATTGATCAAGCTAATGCGGAGTTGGTAAATTTAATAACAGAAAATAATTTGAATAATAATATTTTATTGTTAGGTCCCCGAGACGATATTCCTTTTGTTATGAATGGTATAGATATTCATATTCTTTCAAGTTCAGCTGAGGCTTTTCCTAATGTTCTTTGTGAGGCCATGGCTTGTGGGACTCCATGTGTATCAACTTTAGTTGGTGATGCAGAAATAATATTAGGAGGAACGGGATGGCTTTGTGAGCCTAAGACACCTTTTCAGCTGTCTCAAAATATATTAGAAGCTATCGAAGAATATGCAGGAGATATAAAGGGCTTTAATAAAAGAAGTTTGTTGGCTCGTAAGCATATTGTTGATAATTTCTCTTTAAATACGATGTTACAAAAATATAATGAATCTTGGGAAAGTTTCATATCAAGGTGAATGCAAGAAGTTGATTCTTATTGTAAATACAATTATGAAGCAATGGTTCAGTATTCATATTAAATTTATCTGTATGTATTCTTCTAGAGAAAACATCTATATGGCAAGTGTTTTTAATTTATATGAAAATAGTCTTTTTAGTTAACTGTTCTAATTTTTTTAATTCTCATTTTTTAAAGCTTGCTGAATTAGCCTTAAGCAAGAAGTATGACGTATATATTGTAGCTGGTAATGATTTACAAAAAGACCATTTCGAAACATTAGGCTTTAAATTTATTCATATTCCTCTAAGTCGGGCTGGTATAAGTTTTGTAAATGAAATCAATGTATTTTTAAAGATAAGAGCTATTCTTAATGATATTAACCCCGATATAGTTCACGCATTCACTGTCAAGCCTGTTATTTATAGTGGTTTAGTTTGTAAAACTTTAAAGTTAGAAAACTTAAAACTAAAAGTTTTTTCAATTACTGGTTTGGGAACCTTAGCAATGTCCCAACATTGGATAAGTAAGCTTGGTTGGCGTATCTTGTTAAAAGTTTATAGTTTTATTTTTTCTTGTGATAATTCTGCAGTTATTTTCGAAAATGATGATGATATGCAATATTTTGTTGATGAGAAAGTATTAAAGACAGATATGGCATATGTCATTAATGGTGCAGGAATAGATACTTCTGTTTTTGTTCCTTCATCGAATAAACCGAAAATAATTACAGTGGTACTTATTGCTAGACTATTACGGGACAAAGGGATTTTAGAGTACATCGAAGCGGGTAAAATATTAAAAAGTAGAAAGGTAAATGTAAACTTGCAATTGGTTGGTTCTGTAGATAAACAGAATAGAACATCACTTACTCGTGATGTAATATCTGATGCTGAAGATAAAGGTTATATTGAGTACTTAGGTCAAAGTTTTGATGTAAAAAGTATCTATCAACAAGCACATATTGCATGCCTTCCGTCATATAGGGAAGGAAGGCCTAAATCTCTCATTGAAGCGGCTTCTTGTGGGGTCGCTATAATTACTACCGATGTTCCAGGGTGCCGACAAATGGTATCAAACTTTAATAATGGTATCTTAGTTCCACCGAAAAAGTCAACTTTACTAGCCAATGCAATCGAATATCTAGTTTTGAGACCTGAATTGATCATGTTAATGGGAAGAAACAGTCGTACATCAGCAATTGAGCTATATGACTATTCTATAATTTTAGACTCTTTCTTTAAAGTTTACTCTAAGGAATTAAAATGAAAAAAGTAAAAATATTAATTTCTGGTGCTACAGGTTTTGTGGGTAAGCCTTTAATAAAAGCTTTGAAAAATTCTTTTTATGACATTTTTCCTGTAGTAAGAAATACTTCAAAATCAATTTCAGAAACAAATGATGTAGTTGTTTCTGGTATTGATTCTAATACGGACTGGAAAAACTATCTTGATGAAATAAATACTGTAATACATTGTGCAGCTAGAGTGCATGTAATGAAAGAAACAACATCTGACCCATTGGAAGATTTTCGTGAAGTTAATGTTCTTGGTGCTATGAACTTAGCAAAAAGTGCTGTTAAAGCTGGTGTTAAACGATTTGTCTTTATTAGTTCAATAAAAGTTAATGGTGCATCCACAACTGGTACAGTTCCTTATTTACCCTCAGATAAGCCTGTTCCAGAAGACCCCTATGGTATTTCAAAGGCAGAGGCAGAAGAGCAATTATTAGTTTTAGGTAAAAAAACAGGAATGGAAGTCGTTATTATTCGGCCACCATTGGTTTACGGCCCTGGTGTTAAAGCTAATTTTGCTATGATGTTGAAACTCGCCTCCTTCGGTATCCCTTTACCGTTTGGTCGTATTGTTGATAACCGGCGTAGTATGGTTTACGTGGAAAACCTAGTAGACTTGATCGTTAAGTGTATTTCTCACCCTAATGCAGCAAATCAAACTTTTTTAGTTTCTGATGATGATGACTTATCAACGGCAAGAATGGTTAAGGAGTTAAGTACAGCAATGGGAGGAAAAGGTTGGTCTCTTCCTATACCTCCGAAGATTTTTGAAATAGCAGGGAGAATTACTGGTAAGTCAGAAGTTGTTGAAAGGTTATGTGGCTCCTTGCAGGTAGATATAACGAAAACCAAAGAACTTCTTAATTGGGGTCCTCCTTTTACCGTAAAAGAAGGTTTTGCAAATACGGTAAAACATTTTCTTCAAAATAAATAATATTGGTTTAAATAATATGACACATTTCTTCATACGTTCTCTTGATTTTTTATTCGCATTCGTTGGTTTAGTTTTTGTTTTCCCTATTTTATTAATTGTTACATTAATTGGTTGTTTTGACACTGGCTCCCCTATTTTCATTCAAGAACGAGTAGGCCGAAATAAAAAACCATTTAAGTTAATAAAATTTAGAACCATGAGCGTAGATACTAAATCTGTTGCTAGCCATTTAGCTGGTTCAGCATCAATCACGAAATTTGGCTCTTTTTTACGGAAAACTAAAATAGACGAATTACCCCAACTTATTAATGTATTAAAAGGTGACATGAGTTTTGTCGGGCCGCGTCCAAACTTATTTAATCAAGACGAGTTGATACAAGAGCGTGATAATCGCGGTATATATAACGTATTACCTGGTATTACTGGGTTAGCACAAGTTAATAATATTGATATGTCTACACCAACATTATTAGCTGAAACAGATCAAAAGATGATTCAAACATTAACAGTTAGTAATTATTTCAAATATATTATTCAAACGGCAACAGGTTCAGGTTCTGGTGATGCTGTAAAGTAAGTAGCGTAAATTTATTGATTTAAACGATTACTTGCCAATGTTCGTTGGTGTATAATGCCCCCAAAATTAAGCCTTCTATTGTGACAAACGGTACCCTCCGTTCATCCTGAGCGCGAGGCACGAGCAGTCGAAGGGCGACAAGCTTCCTTCGACAGGCTCAGGACAATCGGGTAAGTATACCGTTCATCCTGAGCGCGAGGTACGAGTAGTCGAAGGGCGTCAAGCTCAGGACAAGCGGCATGGGCGACGGGCTTAGGGCGAATGGGCAATTTATTTTAAGTAGTGTATGGATAATGAAAAAGTAAAAGGATGTAGTTTGTGGATTTAGTTAATAAAGTTGGGTTTTGAAATATGAGTATTGCTAGTATTCCTTTAAATGTATTGTTTAGAGCGCCTCGTCCAGTAAAGCGCGTTATTAGTATTTTTGCTGATTTATTTTTTCTTGGCGCTGCTTTTTGGGCTGCAATGCTGGTTAGGCTAGACACTTCAGCGGTTTTCAGTAATCCGCAATCTTGGTTGTTACTTTCCGCTTTAATACCTATCTCTCTGTTAATTAATGTAAGGTTAGGTTTATACCGTGCGGTAATTCGTTATATTACTAGTAAGGCGGCTACCTCTATTGGTTTAGCTGTTTTATTTTCAACGTTATCGTTAATCTTTTTATCCTATTTTTTACAAATCCCTTTGCCTAGAACCGTGCCGGTAGTTTTTGCTGCTTTTTTGATGATATTGGTTGGTGGTAGTCGTTTTTTTGTTCGCACTGTTTTGTTTAACACCGAACGAAAGGGAAAAGAGCCGGTAATTATTTATGGTGCAGGCTCGTCAGGTAGGCAACTTGCGCAGTCTTTAATTCAGGGAAACGAATATTCGCCGGTAGCATTTATAGATGATGATAAAAGAATTCAAAAAAGACTTATTCAAGGTATTGTTGTTTTTAATCGCTCTGAAATAAATACGTTAATCAAAAAATATGAAGTTAAACGTATTTTACTTGCGATGCCACGTGATAATAAAAAACGCATTGCTAAAGTGTTAAATCGTTTAGAAAGTTTATCGGTAGAAATTTTATCTATTCCAGGCTCTGCGGATTTAGTTAGTGGTAATGCAAAAATTGATGAGTTGCATGAAGTATCAATTGAGGACTTGTTAGGGCGTGATTCCGTAGCTCCTAACCACGAATTACTGCAAGCGAATATAAAAAATAAAGTGGTGATGATAACTGGCGCTGGTGGCTCTATTGGCTCTGAGTTATGTCGTCAAATTTTAATTCAGCGTCCTAAAAAAATAGTACTAATGGAGTTGTCTGAATTTGCTCTGTATCAAATTAATGGTGAATTACAAAAATTAGCGAGCAAGCTTGATTACGATTTAACGATTGTTCCCTTGTTAGGCTCTGTTCAGCATAAAAATCGCATATTAACTATTATGCGCACTTTTGGTGTGCAAACTATTTACCATGCCGCAGCTTACAAGCATGTACCCGTGGTTGAGCATAACGTTATTGAAGGCGTTAGAAATAATATTTTTGGCACTTTATTTGTAGCAGAAGCTGCGATAGAAGCACAAGTTGAAACGTTTGTGCTTATTTCTACTGACAAAGCGGTGCGCCCAACCAATGTAATGGGCACAACCAAACGTATGGCTGAGTTGGTACTACAAGCACTAGCAGAGAAAACTAAAAATGCTAAAGGACAAACACGTTTTTGTATGGTTAGGTTTGGTAATGTACTTGGCTCTTCTGGTTCGGTTGTGCCGTTATTTAGAGAGCAAATTAAAAGTGGCGGACCAGTAACGGTAACGCATCCTGAAATTATACGCTACTTTATGACGATTCCTGAAGCTTCACAGTTAGTTATTCAAGCAGGCGCTATGGGTAAAGGGGGCGATGTTTTTGTATTAGATATGGGCGATCCCGTTAAAATTTCAGATTTAGCGGCGAAAATGATCCACTTAAGTGGTATGACGGTAAATGATAAACTAAACCCTGATGGCGATATTGCTATTGAATATACAGGATTGCGCCCAGGTGAAAAATTATTTGAAGAGTTATTAATTGGTGATGATATTACTCAAACAGATCATCGTCGTATTATGTCGGCTCATGAAGTGTGGTTGCCTTGGGCTGAGTTAGAGAAAATATTATTGAAACTTGATGAAGCTTGCCATGAATTTGCTCATGAAGAAATTCGCCGTTTATTACTGCAAGCGCCTACTGGCTTTGTACCTAAAGATGGTATTTGTGATTTAGTGTGGAATGCGAAAATAAGAGCTGTTTAGTTTTTATCGAGCGAAATGCATAAGCACGATTATTTAAAGCTGTGCGATTAAATTCCCGTTTCATTTTAAATCATTACCAATAATTGTTTCAAACGAAAAATAGTTGTGAGCAATAGAGCTATCAATGCCATTTGATAGTAGCTTATTCTTGGGGTAAGTTGTTCTGACCCCATTTACCCCATTTATATGACCTCATTTACATGCTGTATTTTTAAAAACGTCTTGAGCTAAAATATCAACGCAACAGCCTTAAAAACATTTTTACTGTTGACAATATCTATAGTGATAACCAACTACGTGTCGTGCACTATCACCGTGAATTGCTCGTAACTAACCAGTATTGTTGAAACTTGTAATGTTTAATTTTTTTGATTCAGAGCTTTACTTGCGTTTCATCAAGCATAGATAAACCACTGAGTATCAAAGTAATATAAATTGATGTTATGTTAAAACAAAAGAGATAATGTTGGTAATAGGATTAAGGAGACGATTTTATGCATAAAGGAATAATACTAGCAGGCGGCAGTGGAACTCGCCTGTACCCATTAACAAAAGTTGTTAGTAAGCAGCTAATGCCAGTTTACGATAAACCGATGGTTTATTATCCGCTTGCCACACTGATGCAAGCGGGTATTCAAGAAATACTGATTATATCTACGCCAGAAGAAATACATCGATTTGAAGATTTATTGGGTGATGGAACTAATTTTGGTGTTTCACTTTCTTACAAAGTTCAACCTAGTCCAGATGGTTTAGCACAAGCATTTATTTTAGCGGAGGAGTTTCTTGCAGGTTCTGCTGCTGCGCTTGTACTTGGCGATAATATGTTTTACGGTCATGATTTAACTAAATCACTTCAAAGTGCTAATGCTCAAGAATCTGGCGGAACTGTGTTTGGCTATCATGTTTCAAACCCTCGTTCTTATGGTGTGGTTGAGTTTGATTCTGCTGGCACGGCTATTTCTATTGAAGAAAAACCTCTAGAGCCTAAATCTAATTACGCAATACCCGGTTTATACTTCTTTGATGAGCGCGTGGTTGAATTTGCTAAAAATGTTAAGCCTTCGCCGCGTGGTGAATTAGAAATTACCGTTGTGATTGATCAATATTTAAAAGCAGGCGAGTTAAAAGTTGAAATTATGGGGCGCGGTACCGCATGGCTTGATACCGGAACCCATGACGATTTACTCGCTGCTGCACAATTTATTGCCACTATTGATAAACGTCAAGGGTTAAAAGTTAACTGTCCTGAAGAAGTTGCCTTTCGTAATGGTTGGTTGACTGAAGAAAAGCTGCGTGAAATTGCTCAACCGTTGCGTAAAAGTGGCTACGGTGAGTATTTAATAAAACTGATTGAAGAGCGTGTGTTTTAGTGAAAATTATTTTTTTACAGGGAGGAAAGAATGAGAAGGGAATGAGTAGGTATTTAAGACCTTAAAAGGTTGAAAAGGCTTTAGATTAAGAGTGAAAGCACTTTGTGTTTATAATCTTTAATTTCCTGTTGCTCTCCTTGTCTTCTCCCTGTGAGTTGTTTCTTTATTATTTTACAGGGAGGAAAGAATGAGGGAGAAAGAGTTGGTGTTTTTTATTTAATAGCTTAAGGATTAAGGGTATGGAAATGGATTTGACGGGTAAGGTTATAGGTTGCGCTATTGAAGTGCATAAGCAATTAGGCCCTGGACTATTAGAGTCAACTTATGAGAAATGTTTGATGTATGAGTTGCATTTGAATAATATTACCGCACATTCTCAAGTCGTTTTGCCAATCTGTTATAAAAATATCGATATTGAAGCGGGTTATCGTTTAGATATATTGTTACCTAAAAAACTAATAATAGAACTTAAATCAGTTGATAAACTTATTCCAGTGTATTCAGCACAATTGTTAACTTATATGAAGCTAAGCGATATAAATAAAGGCTTATTGATCAATTTTAATGTTAAAAAGTTAACAGATGGTTTGCGAAGGTTTAATTTGTCTTCTAAATATTAGTGTTTAACCTCCTGCTGTCCTCTTTCTCTTCTCCCTGTGAGTTATTTCTTTATTATTTTACAGGGAGGAAAGAATGAGAAGGGAAGGAGTAGGTATTTAAGACCTTAAAGGGCAGGAAGGGTTGTGTTTATGATAGTTAACCTCCTGCAATTCTCCTTGTTTACTCCCTGTGAGTTATTTTTATTGTTTTTTATGGAGTTTTATGAAAATTATTGAAACAAGCATTCCTGATGTGAAAATTATAGAGCCAAAAGTTTTTGGTGATGAACGTGGTTTTTTCTTAGAAACATTTCGTACTGACTGGTTTAAAGAAAATGTGGCTGATGTTACTTTTATTCAAGACAACCATAGTAAATCAAGCCATGGTATTTTGCGTGGTATGCATTACCAATTGAAAAACACTCAAGGTAAATTAGTCCGCGTTACTTCGGGCGAGGTTTATGATGTTGCTATAGATATGCGCAAATCATCATCTACTTATGGCCAGCATGTTGGCGTGGTACTTTCTGGCGAAAACAAACGCCAGTTGTGGGTGCCTGAAGGCTTTGCGCATGGCTTTTATGTAATGAGTGAGTCGGCAGAGTTCGTTTATAAATGTACCGACTATTATGCCCCAGAGCATGAAGTGTCGTTATTATGGAATGATCCTGCATTAAATATTCAATGGCCATTGATGAATGGCAATAAACCTTCGTTATCTACAAAAGATGAAGTCGGGCTGTTGTTCAAAGATGCGCCAACATTTAAATAAATACTTAGTTAAATAAATACTTAACTAAATTGATAGATAATGACAGATAACAACACAATGAAAATAATCGTTATTGGAAAATCTGGCCAACTTGCTTGGGAATTAAGTCAACTTTCAACACCTGAACAAACAATAGTCTGCTTAGGGCGTGATGATGTTGACTTGCAAAATATTTCAGCTCTGGTGAACCGTTTTAAACAGTATAACGCCGTTGGTGTTATTAATGCTTCAGCTTACACTGCTGTTGATAAAGCTGAAAGTGATGTTGAAAATGCTTTTGCGCTTAATGCCAAAGCGGTGGGTAATTTAGCACAGGCGTGTAAAACTGTGTCGGTGCCATTTGTGCATATATCAACAGATTTTGTTTTTCATGGTGATAAAGGTGCGCCTTATTTACCGGGCGATGAAATAAAACCGTTAGGCGTTTATGGCGCGAGTAAAGCGCAGGGTGAGCAGTTAATTGCTAATATTTACCCCGAGCATAGTGCTATTATTCGTACCTCTTGGGTGTATTCAACGCACGGTAATAATTTTGTAAAAACTATGCTGAATTTAATGGCCTGTAAACCTGAGTTGGGTGTTATTAGTGACCAAATTGGTACGCCAACTTACGCTAAAGGCTTAGCGAAAGCCTGTATTGCCAGTTTAACTAACCAAGTTGTTGATGTTCATCATTATACTGATACCGGTGTGGCTAGTTGGTTTGATTTCGCTGTAGCTATTCAAAATATTGGTGTAGAACTGGGTTTATTAGATAAAAAAATACGCATAAAACCTATTACTACTGCGCAATACCCTACGCCAGCCAAACGTCCGCATTACAGTGTGTTGGATAAAAGCAGCTTAGTTAACGCTTTGCCTGAACTTTCGTTGTTGCATTGGCAAGAACAGTTAACACATATGATGACCGCGTTAAAACATGAACGAGAAGCAGCATAGTTAAATTAAATTAAATTAAATTATTAATTCGAGATTTTTATGAAAAAATTATTAGTTACAGGTGGTGCGGGTTTTATTGGTGCTAACTTTGTGCATTATTGGATGGCAAAATATTCAGCTGATAAAGTGGTGGTACTTGACGCGCTAACTTACGCGGGCAATATTGCTAACTTAGACAGCGTAAAAGACCAAGCTAACTTTACTTTTGTGCACGGTAACATTTGCGACCAAGCCTTAATTGAAACCTTACTGGTTGAACATGGTATTGATACCTTAGTGCACTTTGCCGCTGAGTCGCATGTAGACCGTTCAATTACTGGCCCTGATGCGTTTATTGAAACGAACATTATGGGTACGTATAGTTTACTGAAAGCCGCTAAAAAAGTTTGGTTAGACGGTGAAAGTGTCTTAGAAGGACATCGTTTTCATCATGTTTCTACCGATGAAGTTTATGGCACGTTATCTCCTACTGAACCTCCTTTTACAGAAGATACTGCTTATGCGCCTAATTCGCCTTACTCTGCAAGTAAAGCAGCCAGTGATCATTTAGTGCGAGCTTATCACCATACTTATGGGTTAAATGTTACTACCAGTAATTGTTCAAATAACTATGGGCCGTTTCATTTTCCTGAAAAGCTTATCCCTTTAGTTATTACTAATATTTTGCATGATAAAGCCTTGCCAATATATGGTGATGGCCAACAAATTCGTGATTGGTTATACGTTGAAGACCACGCTTACGGCATTGATTTAGTCATACAAAATGGCCGTGTTGGTGAAAACTACAACATTGGTGGCGATAATGAATGGGCAAATATTGATATTGTTAAAACTATTTCAAAATTGGTTGAACAAGAATTTGTTAAAAATAAAGACTTAGCGACTCGTTTTCCGGCAGCTAAAGCGGCGATGGCACAAAACACTGAATCACTTATTACTTACGTGAAAGACAGACTTGGCCACGACCGTCGTTATGCTATTGATGCGACTAAAACCAACAATGAGTTGAGCTATAAACCTAAAGAGTCATTTGAAACGGGCATTGCTAAAACCGTTGCTTGGTATTTGAATAATGAAGATTGGTGGCAAAGTGTGATGGATGGCTCTTACCAAAACTGGATTGCTTCTCAATATGAATAATTACTCGATATTTTATTGCGATTTCAGAAGCCTTTAAGTGGTACTTCAAGCGCCTACTGGCTTTGTACCTAAAGATGGTATTTGTGATTTAGTGTGGAATGCTAAAGAGAAGGCTGTTTGATACAGTAATAGCAATGACTTGCCCGCGAATTAGCGCAGATTAGTGGAGATTAGGGATTTTAGCACATTTACATAAAGGCTCTGAAGTTATCATTGAAGCCAGTGAAGAGGGTATTACCATAATGCCGTTTCAAAAAAAAACTCATTTGAAATTTTCTGAATCTGAACTGTTAGCTGATCTTTCTGCTGAAAACTCTGGTAAAGAGTTACTTGCTACTAATGTTAATAGTGAACTGAATTACTGATGAACCAACAATATATTCCACAACGAAGTGATATTGTTTGGTTAGATTTTGAACCCGTTAAAGGGAAAGAGATAGGGAAATACCACCAGGTTAATCTTTGTGGTTTGGGGAATTTTAAATTACCAGCATCCTATGCTGACAATTTGATATGACTATCCAAGCAATTGATTGATGGTTTCAATACTCAAAAACATTTTGGCAATGTCATCTTTGCTACCACTATCCAATCGAGTAAACCCTAAAGAAAGGTAGAAGTCAGTCGCTTTTGGACTGGCATCTAAATATAGACCATAGATACCTACTTCCTTTGAGGCTCTATGCACTCTATGGAAAGCATCAGACATCATTTTTTTACCAATGCCATTACCTTGCAGATTATTATCAACACCTAGCATGATAAGTCGAACACAGGGTATATCTCTTGGTAAACTACCTGAGGATAACCTTTCTATATCAGATGCTGACAGCTTAAATGAACTTAATGTATAAAAAGCAGAAAAGCTGTCATTATTTTCTTGGTCTAACAAAGTATAGGCTTGAGAAAACTTCTTACTTACCTGCTTTTTAAGTGAAGAATGAACAAACTTGTTAATAATCTTATTTCCGCAATCAAATCTCTTTTGCTGAAAATACGTTTTACTTACATCATATTGCTCCAGAACAAATCGATTATCGCTCACTAAACGTCCCCGCCGAAAGTAAATCCTTTAACTTTTCAGTAGGTGCGCTAGGTTTTGATAAAGCATTAAACAATGCTTCTTGCTCAATATTTTGCAAATGCATTTTCTCAATGATTTCTTTTGCCGCTTTTAATGCTGGCTCGATGATAAAACTTGTCATGTCAACACCTCGTAAAAGAGCAGCTTGAGCTAGTAACTCTTTGTTCTGTAATGTTGTTTTCAAATCTAATCGAGCATCCTTTTTTAATGCTAATGCAACCATAATTTAACTCCATACGGTTTTTGTACGTATCATTATGATAACAATAGCATATAAAACAAGCAACCACAACAAACGTATATTGTACGTATAACCACTTAATACTAAAGAAATCCTCCTTACTTAACGCTGATGGGTGAGTTTTGTTGTAAACCTCAGTCAGTTTTGAACGTGAGACAAAGGCGTGAACTTGCGTACTGGTTATGTTTGGCGCTGATCCATTTCCGTGTTGGCAATGTAATCTTTTATCGAATCTGTCGAGAAAACCCCGTGATCCGAGCGTAGCGAAAGTCGCGGGGATGAATCGATAAACTAACCTTGCTCTTGAATATATTTTCGAATTGTATCAATAGAAGCATTGCCGACAGAGCAAACGAAATACCCGTCAGACCAAAAAGTATTCTCCAGCCAAAACTGTTTTTTAAGGCTTGGGTATCGCCTCCAAATTAACTTGTTAGTTTGCTGCTTGATTCTTCTGAATTTCTATCTCCTCAACGGTAAAGTCGGAAGACTCTGAAATATCTAGAACAGTCATTTTCATGAACTCCCCAACCTCACCATGCAGTAGTTGCTTTCGATATTTAACAACAAGAGTTAAGTGCAGATCAATTAGATACTTACAATGTGAATTGGTTTGATATTCCACTTGACAACCTCGGCTTATACAGTATCTTATACAGTATATGAAAAAAACGCTCAGATACAACTTTCGGCTCAAACCTTCAGCAAAGCAGGAAGCCAAACTCGTTGAGTTTGGCGCATACGCCCGTGGCGTATGGAACTTGTTGTTGTCTGAAAACATGCGTCGATATCAGTACGATAAAACGTTTGTGTTCTACCATGAAATGGCTGGACTGATTAAGGACTTGAAAAAGTTCGAGGAATTTTCATGGCTTAAAGCCTTTGATTCTGCGGCATCACAACAAGTGGCTCGTGACCTTGAAATAGGGTTGAAAAATTCATTCACGAAAGGTCGAGCGCAACAATTCCCGACATTTAAAGTCAGTTTTAAACAGAAGAAGTTGCACAACGATAGCTTTCGATGCGTTAATAATTCCAACTGTATCCGCATTGGAAACGGTACTATCAGCATCCCAAAAGTTGGCAAAGTGCCGATTGTTTTGCATCGCAAATTAGCCAGTAAAATTAAGACTGCCACTGTTCAATTAAAGCACGGTAAATGGTACATCTCACTGACTCAAGAAGTTGAGTGCAAGAGCGCAAAGCAAGTGCTATCAACACTTGTAGGGTACGACATCAATAGTCAGCACACAGTTGTCGGCTCAAATAGTTGGTACGTTAAAAACCCAAAAGCTTTTAAAAAAGCATCTAAAAAGTTAAAGCAAATTCAAGTCCAGTTGAGCCGCCGAAAGAAAGGCTCAAATCGCTGGCATAAAACCAAAGTACGCTTAAATAAACTTCACGGAAAAATCTCTCGCCAACGATTAGCGTTTGCTCACGAAGTATCATGTTCGATAGCCAAGACCAGTGATATCATCGTGTTTGAGGATTTAAATGTGAAAGGTATGCAGCAATTTAACGGCCAAATGGTGAACGATAATGTGATGGGCATGATCACAGAATTGACCAAATATAAGGCCGAATTAAATGGCGCTGTGTATCATGAAATAGGTCGATTTGTGAAATCATCGGGCATTTGTCACGAATGCCAACACAGACATAAATTCGATTTAAGTGTGCGAGAATTTTCCTGTGAAAGCTGCGGACTAGTGCAGTGTAGGGATTTAGCGGCAGCTAAATCGGTAGCAAATACAGGCGAAAAAGATTTAATGGCGACTGGGATAGTCGGCAGGGCGTTGCCCAAATTTCAGCAGAAATCACCTATCTAAAACGAAAGTCTTTGAGCAATCGAAGTTTGGTGTGGGAACTGAGAAAAAAGAAGCAGCCTAGCCGTTAAAAGCTAGATTGCAGAAGCCCCGTGATCCGAGCGAAGCGAAAGTCGCGGGGTAGTTCACTATTTTTCAACACTTAAAGTCAAATGATTTTTTGTGTGCTATTTTCGAGCTATTCAGTGTGCTATTATTGGTGCTGTAACAATAAACAAATGGTGCTTATAAATGTTATCAATAACGGCAAATGATTTAAAGCGTAGCGGCATTGCTGGAATAGAGAGAGCTATGTGCGATAGTGATGAACATAGTGTTGTGGTAGATGTTCGAGGCAAAGCAAAGTACGTAATTTTATCAGTAGAAGAGTTTAATCAATTTCGAGAATATCAGCTTGACCAAGCAATACTTGAAGCGGAAAAATGTATGGCTAACGGCGAATATACTACAATTACCGACTTTGATGGCTATGCTACTATGCTAGAAAAAGAGCTAGCCAGTGACATTTAGCATAATTCGGCCTGAATCTTATGCGAAGCGTGAAAAGAAGTTTTTTAAAAAGCATCCTGAATTAATTAAGCAATATACTAAAGCATTATATTTACTATCATTAGACCCGAAGCATCCATCATTACGATTACATCACATTAACAGTAAAAACTGCCTCTCAATTTCTATAAATATACAATATCGGGTTTTGTTAACGTTAAAGCTTTTAAGTAATGGAAAAATTATACTTATAGATATTGGTGATCATGGTCTTTACTCCCGCTAGTTACATCATTAACTTTTTAACCAAATAAATAGAATATACAAACAGAAGTAAATATGAATAATTTACCAATACGTACTCTTGATTTTTTATTGCTCAAAATCACTATTGTTCGAGATCATTTGAGCAGGTAAATTTTTTGGAAGAAAAATCTGTCTATTGTTAAATTCGGCAAATAGTGGCGGTTTTAGACTGGTGTTTACACAATAGAGCCATCAATGCCATTTGATAGTAGCTTATTCTCTTGGGGTAAGTTGTTCTGACCCCATTTACCTCCTGCGGCTAAAAATACAGAGAATGAATAACGTTTTATTTACGATTTATTTGTATTGTTTGATTTTATCCTAACGAAGAGTATAATTAATAATGTACTTAATTGAGTACGATATTAATTATGTAAAGATAAGGTGATTTATGGCAGTTCAATCTATATTGGCTGAAAAAACAGTTTCGGTAACGGAATTGAGGAAGAAGCCGTGCGATTATTTCATAGATGAGCCTGTTGCAGTTTTATCTAATAACAAAACTGCGGGTTATATGGTTAGTGCTGAGCTGTATGAGCAAATGGTAGAGCTTATTGGATTACAGTCTAAAACATCGCGTTTTAGACCCTCACATGCTCGTCTAACTCAAATTGCAGAGCATGGTACTGAACGATTGCTTGCAGCATCACCGGAAGAATTGGGTGATTTTGCAGAGTGATACGCGTATTTAAAAGTAGCATTATCCGTCAGATATTAACTGAGGCAGAGTTAGATTAGTTAGCATTTGAGTTTACAGATATTATAAACGAGTGGCTCTGTGAGTATTACTACCACCACAGTTAATAAATTCATCAATGAAGTTAAATTTAACAATATTCACTGGTACGCTGCTAAGAATATTGAACATGATAAGTTAATTAAATTTGTTGACGGTTAAATTCGAAATGCACACTAATTATTGTGATGTACTAAATATGGTTCAGAGGACGGTTCTAAATAATATGGAAGATAAAGCTCAGGTTGTCGAAGAGAAAGCAGAAAAAAACATTGTCGAACTCTAATATCACCCTGTAAATAACGTATTATTTACTACAGTAGTAATCTCTACGTTAAAAAGTTACTATTTACTGAAGTAGCAGATACTAGGTGATGGCTTGTTGTAATAAACGCTATAGCACCTTATTAAAGCAGCAGGGGATATTCAGTGCAAAAATTTTATAATCGAGAAAAACACTTAAGAAGACTAAGATCCCTTTCGCAAGATATTCAAAAGACCAAAGGAAGATTAAGTGTAGTTGTTGGTCGAAGAAGAGACTTTGCTGTAGCTATTCAATAATTAGGTTTGAAATATGGTTTGCTTGATAAAAAAATATTGATTTCAGCTATCGCTTCTTCCGCTTATCCAACCCCGGCCAAAAGACCTAAATTTAGTGTGTTGAATTCTTCTGCTTCAAACTTGATAAAGGATCCAACTCATTGGCGAGAGCAATTAGAAAACTGTTTAATGCAAATGGTAGTACGTTAATAAAGATCATAATCGCCGGATCATGTCTGCGCATGAAAGTTGGCCTTGGCCTGAACTTGAAAGTATTTTAATTAAACTTGATGAAGCTTGCCATGAATTTGCTCATGAAGAAATTTGTCGTTTATTACTACAAGCGCCTACGGGATTTGTACCTAAAGACGGTATTTGTGATCTTGTTTGGAATGCTAAAATTAAAGTGGCTTAGTATTTAGTTGTCGCACTGAAATACAGCTGAAAATAAAACTCCAAGCGTTAGAGTTTTACTCAAAACGTAGCACCGCCACTGCGATGCCAAGCAGATAAATAAACACCATGGCATTTGAATTTGAAAATATTTAGCCATCAGCATTAATAGCTAAAATTAACTCAGCAAGACATGCTTCATTTTGATCATGTGGAACTTGACAAGTTCCAGCTGCATTATGGCCACCACCATTATATTTCAGCATTAATTCGCCAACATTTGTTTTCGAACTACGATCAAAAATAGACTTACCTGTAGCAAAAACCGTATTTTGCTTCTTAAGTCCCCACATAACATGAATTGAAATATTACACTGTGGAAATAATGCGTAAATAACAAAACGATTGCCTGAATAAATAACGTCTTCTTCTCTTAAATCCAGAACAACTAAGTTACCGTGAACCGTTGCACAACGCTTAATTTGTTCTTTAAATTTCTCTTCGTGCTCAAAGTAAAGATCGGTGCGTTCTTTAATATCAGGCAGTGTTAATAATTGATCAATGCTGTGATCTTTACCAAAATCAATGAGATCCATCATGAGCTCATAGTTTGAAATGCGAAAATCTCTGAAACGACCTAAACCTGTTCGAGAATCCATGATGAAATTAAGTAATTCCCAGCGCTTGGCATGTAAAACTTCATCCATATTAAATTGTGCCGAATCTCCTTTATCGACAGCTTTCATCATGCTTGTCCAACTTGCAGGAAAAGCTTCTAACCCACCGTAGTAATCATATACAACTCGAGCTGCTGAAGGAGCATCAGCATCGATAACATGATTGTCGCGTTTTTCATTACGAAGTGTTTCACTATGATGGTGATCGAAGGCGATATAAACGCCGTCAACATAGGGTAAGTTGGTCGAAATATCATTCGGCCCTATTTCAATAATACCGTCCTGCATATCTTTGGGATGAACAAAGAGAATGCTCTCAACTAAATTAATATGTTTGAGTAAAATGGCACAAACTAAACCATCGAAATCACTACGAGTTACCAAACGGTATTTTTTATTATCCGACATTTATTATCTCCATTAGATATAATTTATTTTAGTTATTTAACTCTACATTGTTTATTTAAGCATAATAAAAGTAGATTAATTAGGGGTAGATCAAATTAAAGTTTAAATATATTACTTTTTATTAAGTTTTGTATCATCAATATGTTGCAGCTATATCGCCGCGGTGTTGAAGTTAGCCGAAATTGGTGGCTTTCACGCTAAACTTGATAAATTATTTACTGGTAGCTTTTAATTTACCAGCAAATAATTTTTGATTGTCAGCACTACTTTGTTGCGGCTTTCATATTTTTCACAAAATTGGATAATTGGGTTAGCATCTTATTATGGTCGTTTACGTTATCTTCAATCACTTTTACTACGGCAGAGCCGCTAATGGCGCCACTTGCGCCTGCTGCTAAGGCATCTTTAACTTGCTGTGGTGTTGAAATGCCAAAACCTAATACTGGCGGCGCAGCATGATATTCATTTAATGTGCTAATTAAGTTTTGTGCTGTAGAGCTTGCAGGTGTGTCATTTTCAATAACATCAACACCAGTAACACCCGCACGGCTAAGTACATAAGTATAACCGCGACTGAAAGACGATACTTCACGTAGGGTTTTATCATTCGCATTTGGTGGAGCGATAAAAATAGGCGCAACACCGTGTTTTAAGGCTGCTTCTCTAAAAGGTAAACTTTCACGAATAGGTAAGTCAGCAATTAAAACAGAATCAACACCAACTTGTGCCATATCATGATAAAAAGTATCAATACCACGAGCAAAAATTAGATTACCATAAAGTAGTAAACCTATAGGGATGTTAGGCGCGTATTCGCGCACTTTAGCGAGTATATCTATACAAATATCGGTATTTATCCCCGATTTTAATGCGCGTAGTGCTGCCATTTGAATCGTAATGCCGTCAGCACTTGGGTCTGAAAAAGGAATGCCTAACTCAAGAGCATCAGCGCCAGCATCAATAAGCGCTTTAATGACTTTTAGTGACTGCTCTGCATTAGGATCACCAATGATAACAAAGGGAATAAACGCTTTTTCATTTTTTTGTTGTAGATCTAAAAAGCTTTGTTGATAGCGATGGCCAGCTTGTTGTTTTTCTTGCACTTGTTTTTTTTGTACTTGTTTTTTTTGTAATGGTGTCATTATGATTCTCCTCTGTGCTTAACGCCTGTTGTGTCACTACTTTGCTCGTTTGGATGTAAAACAGCATGCACATGGTCAAGATCTTTATCGCCTCGTCCTGATAAATTGACTAAATAAATCGTTTCAGTGGTGGCGGTTTCAGCCATTTTAAGCGCTTGCGCTAAGGCGTGAGAAGATTCAAGTGCAGGAATTATCCCTTCACTTTTTGCTAATGCTTGAAAGGCCTCTAACGCTTCATCATCGTTAATCGCTACGTATTGAGCGCGACCTGTTTCTTTTAAAAAGGCGTGTTGAGGCCCTACAGCAGGGTAGTCAAGACCCGCTGAAATTGAGTAAGATTCTTGAATTTGTCCGTACTTATCTTGCATGATATAAGTATAGTTACCGTGCAACATCCCCTTAGTGCCTGCAACTAAAGTTGCGCCATGTTGGTCAGTGTCTATGCCTTTTCCACCCGCTTCAACGCCAATAAGTTTAACTTCTTCATGTTGGATAAAATCATTAAATATACCGATAGCATTTGAACCGCCGCCAACGCAAGCAATAACATAATCAGGTAAACGACCTTCTTCTTCAAAGAATTGGGCTTTTGCTTCCTCGCCAATCATTTTTTGAAATTCTCTTACAATGGTTGGGAAAGGGTGTGGGCCTGCGGCGGTACCTAATAAATAATGCGCATTTTCATAATTAGCAGACCAATCACGTAAGGCTTCATTAACGGCATCTTTTAAAGTACCCGAGCCTGCTGTTACAGGAATAACTTCTGCACCCATCAATTTCATACGAAATACGTTAGGTTGTTGACGCTGACAATCAACGGCGCCCATGTAAACTTTACATTTTAAACCGAGCAGCGAGCACGCTATTGCCGTAGCTACGCCATGTTGACCAGCACCTGTTTCCGCAATAATCTCTGTTTTACCCATGCGCTTTGCAAGTAAGGCTTGTCCTAATACTTGGTTAGTTTTATGGGCACCACCATGTAATAAGTCTTCACGTTTTAAGTAAATTTTTGCTAACGGGTTTTTAACAATGTTTCGACAACAAGTCAGTGGCGTTGGACGACCTGCATACTTGGTCAGTAAGTTATTAAATTCAGTGAGAAATGCTTCATCGGTTTGTGATGCTATAAATGCTTGCTCTAATTGCTCTAATGCAGGAACAAGTAATTCACCGACGAACATGCCGCCAAATTCGCCGAAATAGGCGGGTAATGGCTCTTTTAATGGGTTTTTTATCGTGCTTTTTTTTGTGTTTTCTTTGGTGTTAGTCATTTTTTAATAATTCCTTATTTGCGCAAAAACTTTGGCTAGTTTTTCGCTGGATTTTATACCGGGGCTTGTTTCAACACCTGAGTTGAGATCTAAGCCAAATAAATCTAAATCGGTTAACTGTGCTAGTGCTAAGTTGATATTGTCGCTGTTTAGTCCACCCGCTAAAAGGCTTTTTGACAAGTCTTGCTCACTATTGGCTAACACTTGCCAATCAAAAGCTTGTCCAGAGCCAGGCGACTTGCCATCAAGTATATGGTGAGTCACATTTGTGTTTAATTCAGGAACCTTATCTATTACAGCGCTGGCTTGCCATATTTGACATTTATCGCAATTATTTTCATTTAATTGTGCTTTGAGTGCTTTAATATAGGCTTTATCTTCATTGCCATGTAATTGCACCGCAGTTAACGATAAGCTTTTGGCTAAATCAGTGACTTCACTAATATCGTGGTTAACAAATACACCAACATAGTCTAAATGTGGCTGAGTGTTGATTATACCCAAGGCTTGCTCTTTGGTTATACAACGCGGTGATTTTTCGGCAAATATTAAGCCACCAAAACGAGCGCCTGATTTAGCCGCTGCAATGGCATATTCAGGTGTGGTTAAACCACAGACTTTATTGTTACCATAAATAAGCTTACGACACGCTAAGTCGATATCGTTATAAGCATTATTATCCATTGCCATTAATGAGCTGCCAACAAGAAAACCATCAACAGCAGGGGCTAGTTCACGTACTTGGGCGTTATTATAAATACCTGACTCTGAAATAATGATCCTGTCATTAGGCAGTGTCGGGGCAAAATCAAAAGTGCGAGAAATATCAGTACTTAAATCACGTAAATTACGGTTGTTAATGCCGATCATTTTTGCGTTTAATTTAATCGCTCTATCACGCTCATCGGTCGTCGATATTTCGGTCAATATGGCTAAGTTATATTGCTCGGCAACGCTTGCTAGTTCAAGGTATTCGTCATCAGATAAAACGCTAAGCATCAATAAAATGGCATCGGCACCGTAATAACGGGCTAAATAGACTTGATAAGTATCAATGAAAAAATCTTTATTAAGAACAGGGCACTTTACCGTTTCTGTCACTAGTTTTAAGTAATCAAAATTACCTTGAAAATATTTTTCGTCGGTCAGCACAGAAATAGCCGCAGCGTATTTATCATACATTTGGCAAATTGCTTTTACATCAAAATCTGGGCGAATTAAACCTTTTGATGGTGATGCTTTTTTGCATTCTAAAATAAAGCCCGCTTCAGGTTTCTCTTCAGTGCGTCGTAGCGCTGCGTACATATCTTTTGTTGTCGGTGTTAATTCATCAATAAAGCTTGATAATGGTTTTGCCTTTTTTAACGCATCTATTTCAATACGTTTGTTGGCGACTATTTTTTCTAATATGTTAGCCATGTTTATTTGCATTCCTGATTAGACAGAGCGACTAGTTGCTCTAAGGTTGCTAAACCTTTACCACTTTTTAATACGTCACCAGCAAGTTGAGCCGCTGTTGTTAAATCACTGGCTTTACCATGTAAATAAAGCAATGCGGCACAATTGATGATTACTGCTGCATTATGAGCCTCTTGGCCTTTACCTGATAAAATTGCTTTAATAATGTCAGCATTTTCCTGTGGTGTACCACCTTTGATCTCTTCAAGGGTATAATTTTTTAAGCCAAAATCTTGTGGTGAAATAGTACGTTCAATTAATTGCCCTTCGTTGAGTTCAATAACTTGAGTATCACCATGAAGCGCTATTTCATCTAAGCCACTGCCATGTACTACAAAGGCACGTTTAACACCGGTAAGTTGTAATGCTTGTGCAATGGGATGCAGTAATTCAGGAGTATAAACCCCAAGTAACATAATAGTAGGTGCAGAGGGGTTAACTAATGGGCCTAGAATATTAAAGAGGGTGCGAATGCCCATGGCTTTTCTAACAGGCGCTGCATGCTTAAAACCACTGTGATATGCAGGCGCATATAAAAAGCACAAATTGGCTTTGTCTAAGCAATTACTGGCAATAGCGGGTGACATGTTTAAATTTACCCCAAACGCTTCTAATAAATCAGCTGAGCCAGACATGCTAGAAACACTGCGATTACCATGTTTTGCCATTTTTAAACCACAGGCTGCAGCTATAATTGCTGCTGTGGTGGAAATGTTAATGGTATTAGCACCATCACCACCAGTACCAACACAGTCGGCAACGGAATAACTCTTTTGAGGGAAAGGCGTTGCAGCGCTGCGAATTGCAACCGCAGCACCCGCAATTTCTGCAGGCGTTTCACCCTTGATTTTTAAGGCGGTGAGTACGCTAGCTAATAATGCAGGCTCAATTTCACCGTTGAGCACTTGTTTGAAAAATTGCTCTGTCTCTTGTTGTGAAAGGTTATTGTTTTCAACTAACTGATCTAGTGGGTTAGTCATGGGAAACCTCTTGTTTGTTCATGTTTAATTGCTCATTTAAGCTAAGTAAATAATCAAAGCTTTGCGCTAATAATGTCGCACCAAAAGTTGTTAAAATTGATTCAGGATGAAATTGATAAGCTAATACAGCATCACTTTCTCGGCAAATAGCCATCGGCATATTTTTATAGTCGGCAATAACGGTAAGAGAGTCAGGCACCTTTATTCCAACCAACGAGTGATAGCGGGCAACCGGTAAAGGGTTTTGAATGTTACTAAAAGGACCTTTGCCATAATGATTGATGGAAGATGCTTTGCCGTGAACAATTTCATCAGCACGACCAACCGTGCCACCATAATGCTCAATTAACGCTTGATGACCTAAGCAAATGCCAAGCATGGGAATTTTACCTGCACATAAATTTATTAATGCCATTAAACAGCCAGCATTTTTTGGCTCACCTGGGCCAGGTGATAAAACTAATATAACTTTTTCACCTGTTTGCCTAGTATGTTCAAGCATTTTATTGAAGATAAAATCGCTGCTTAAAGTATTACGATAAACGGTTGGCTTGAAACCTAAACATTGAAATTCATCGACTAGGTTATAGGTAAAAGAATCGAGGTTATCGAGCATAAATAATTTTGTGTTAGTTTTGTTTTTATCTAAAATCATTAGCTTTCTCCTCGGTTTATCGATTTGTTTGCTGCTAACACGGCGTTAATCACGGCTTGCGCTTTTTGTTTGGTTTCATCAGCTTCAGCTTGAGGAATTGAATCATAAACGACTCCAGCACCTGCTTGCACATGGGCGATATTGTTTTTAACAAAAGCTGAGCGGATAACAATACAGGTATCCATTTCTCCTTCACCGGTTAAATAGCCTACCGCGCCGCCATAACTGCCACGGCGCTTACCTTCAATTTCTCTAATAAGTGAGGTCGCTTTTACTTTCGGCGCACCTGACAAGGTACCCATATTCATACAGGCTTGGTAAGCATGCAATGCGTCTAGTTCTTCTAATAAAGTGCCACAAACCCGTGAAACTAAGTGCATAACGTGAGAGTACCTGTCTACTTTCAATAAATCAGCTACATGGCGAGTGCCTGCTTTACAAACACGGGCGATATCATTACGTGCTAAATCAACTAACATGATATGTTCAGCAGACTCTTTTTTGTCTTGTCTTAATTCCAATTCTATTCGCGAGTCTAAATCTAACGAAATGCTACCGTCTTTATTCAAGCCTCGTGGGCGAGTACCTGCAATAGGATAAATTTCAACTTGACGCTTACCTTCTGAGGAGTTTTGCTGATATTTTATTGCTGATTCGGGTGATGCACCAAACATGCAAAAATCACTGTCTTTAAGGTAAAACATGTAAGGGCTTGGATTACTCACTTTTAAAGCCTGATAGGCAGCGATACTGTCAAGGCAAGGTAATGAAAAGGTGCGAGATGGTACCACTTGGAAAATATCTCCAGCGCGGATGTTTTCTTTTAATTGCTCAACGTTTTGGCAAAATTCTTCATCGCTAATATCAACAGAAACTGTTTGTGAATCATCAGTGTTTGGTAAGTTTGTTATATTGGATAAATTTGTTTTGATGAGTGATGCAATTTTATCAGAGGTAATGTTATTTGATAATAGCTGCTTTATTTGTATAATACGTTCAGTGGTCTTCTTTTGAATTTCTTGCGCTTGTTCTTGATCTTGTTCTAGCTCTTGCGCAGTTTTATTTTCTTCATCATTCGTTGCAGAGAATAGGTTGGCAATTATTTCTGTACTTTGTTTTTCGTGATCAATAACCACGACAGTTTCAGCTAAATAATAAACAAAATCTGGGCAAGTATTTTCGCCATCAGGTACTTCGGGCAAAACTTCACTCATGCTGATCATATCAAACGCGAATGCACCAGCAAGAAAAATAGCAAAATGATGGTTGTTACTGTTTTTTATACGGGTAAATAAACGCAAACTTTCAAAAGGATTAATAGCCATTAAGCGTGATTTTTCATCAAGCTCGGTAGGGATGTCTGAAAAAATGGCGGTTAATATTTGTTTATTGTCAGAGAGGGAAAGCTTGGCATGTGGCTGTAACTGAGTAGCTGCAAATTGTAGTGCAGCTTGGCCATTAAGTGTTAACGCGTTAAAAATAACCGTATTACCATTGCAAACTATTTTTAACGCGGCATCGACTAGTAATAAGCTTTTTAATAAATGCTTTTGATCTATTTCGGCTGATTCTAACAGTAAATTATTGTCTTTATTATGGCAAAGCAGTTGATAAACACTTAATGGGTCGCTTTGGTAATTAGCGTCATCTGTTAACGTGCATACTGTTGCTGTAACTTGACTATATGTGGCTTGGTTATATTTTGTCATCTTCTTCTTCTTTATATTAGTTAGCTTTTAAATGGAGTCATCCTGCATAAATTGGCTGTAGCCACCAAAGAAACCATGTTCTTGTTTTATTCATTGAGTTTTCTCTTATAAGTTGTCGTTGTAGTAAAATTTGTTGTTTTAAAAGTTATTGTTTTGGAAATTTGAACTTTCAAAGTATGGGTCTTAAAAAAGCAGAAAACCCGCCCCTTCGACAAGCTCAGGGTAGCGGGTTTTTGAAATTTGTTTTTGATCTGCTTCAGCTTTTATTTTATTAAGCTTTAACCAAGATACACGCAATTATCACAACCCACTTAGGTAGAGTTATGCCACCACCAACTGAATTGGCTATGGGTTAATTTAAATTGCTTTGCTGGTATCATTATTTCGTTCTTATCAGTAAACTTGCGGTTAGGTTTGGTAGGCTGTTATTTATAAGCTATTATTTATAAGTTATTCTTTATAAGTTAAGTCTACCTGCAAGTGAGCTCCTATAGAAGACCTTATTATGGCGTTACTGTCAACCACTGATTTCCCTTTTTTAATTGAAAAAAACGACGGCTTTTCTCATGGTCGTATTGATTTGCATTGTCATACCCATTGCTCTGACGGTAGCTTATCGCCACAAACCTTGATAGACAGGGCTGTTAATTATCAAATAGCTGTTTTAGCCATTACCGATCACGATACCGTTAAAGGTTTTCATATAGCTCAAGATTATATAATGGAAAAAAATAGTCCAATTAAATTAGTCTCAGGTATTGAAATTTCGACCGCATGGCAAGGTTTTGAAATTCATATTGTTGGTTTAAATTTTGATGTAAATAACTCAATATTACAGCAGTTAATTTCTAGTCAACAATTAGCACGAGAACAACGGGCGATAACAATAGGTGAAAAGTTGGCTAAATGTGGTTTTCCTGATGCTTATCACGATGCCAAAAAACTTGCCGGTAACGGCACCATAACGCGAGCACATTTTGCTAAAGTTTTATATCAGCAAGGTCATGTTGCTACCATGCAAAAAGCCTTTGATGAATATTTAGGTAAAAAAGGTCGTAACACTCAAAGCGCGTATGTTACACCACGGTGGTGTTCAATTGAACAAGCGGTCGGCGTAATACACGCTGCGGGTGGCAGTGCCGTTATGGCACATCCTATACGTTATGATTTATCAGCAAAATGGCTAAGACGTTTAATTGTTCATTTTAAAGAAAGTCAAGGGGATGGTTTAGAGGTGGTTTTACCGCAAATGAATCCCCAACAGCGCCAAATAATGCTAAACTACTGTTTAGAATATGATTTGCATGCCTCAACTGGTTCTGATTTTCATCACCCTAATAAGTGGTCAGATTTAGGACGCAATTTGATTTTGCCTGATGGGGCTAACCCCGTCTGGACAATGTGGAAATAATAGCTAAAAGTTTGAGTAACAAACTAGAGGCGCTAAAAAGGAAACCCCATGAGTCAGTTTTTTTATGTACACCCAGATAATCCTCAAGGGCGCTTAATGAAGCAAGCTGTGGCAATCATCAAAGAAGGTGGTGTGATTGTGTACCCTACAGATTCAGGTTATGCCTTAGGCTGCCATATAGGTGATAAAAAAGCGCTAGAGCGCATTTGTCAAATTAGAGATATTAGTAAAGAGCATAATTTTACCTTAGTTTGTCAGGATTTATCGCAATTATCCGAATATACCCGTATTGATAATACGGCGTACCGACTGTTAAAAAGCAATACTCCTGGTGCCTATACCTTTATTTTTAAAGGCAGTAAAGAAGTTCCTAAACGACTGCTAAACCCGAAAAAGAAAACGATTGGTATTAGAGTGCCCGACAATAATATTTGCCAAGCCTTGTTGGCTGAACTGGCAGAGCCTATAATGTCGACTAGTTTGATCATGCCTGGTGCAACCATGGCAGAATTTGATCCAGAACATATTCGTGACTTATTGGAACATCAAGTCGATTTAATCATCAATGGTGGTCATTTAGGTGAACACCCAACCACGGTAATTGATTTTTCTAACGATGATATTGAAATTATTCGAGTGGGAGAGGGTGATCCTACGCCATTTGAGTAGTGTTAACTCAGTAGTCACGATTTAAAATAATATAGTCACGATTTTAAATAATGTATAAATGAGCCAGAAGTAAGTTTCTAGGGAACTGCTACTGACGTAACAGAGTAAAAAAAACATGTCACAAGACAAAAAAATGCCTAAGGGTAAGCAAACTTCTACCGATTCTAAACCTGCCAGTAACAAATATGGAAGCCGTGGCACGGGTAACAAAGCCAGTGTAAAAAAAGGGCAAAGTAAAATAGAGCAAGGTAAAGATACGCCAAGTAAAGCTGGGTCAAGTAAAGCTGGGCAAGGCAAGGGTAAAAAAGTTGAAGAGAAACCAATAAAAGTCGATTTTCAACAAGCGACGGTAAAAGACTCTGAAAAATTACAAAAAGTTTTAGCTAGAGCTGGTAAAGGCTCACGCCGTGAAATGGAAACTATTATTGGTCAAGGGCGTGTTAGCGTTGATGGCAAAACAGCTTTTCTAGGCGATAGAGTTGATGGTAGCGAGCAAATACGTATTGATGGTCATCCAGTAAAATTAACCGCGCAAGAAGAAGACATTTGTCGAGTGCTAATGTACAACAAGCCCGAAGGTGAAATGTGTACGCGCAAAGATCCCGAAGGTAGAACAACAGTATTTGATCGCTTACCTCCTTTAGAGGCCGGTCGTTGGGTTGCCGTTGGCCGTTTAGATATCAATACTTCAGGCATGTTACTCTTTACTACCGATGGCGAACTCGCCAACCGTTTAATGCACCCCTCACAAAAAGTTGAACGTGAATATGCCGTTAGGGTGTTCGGTGAAATTAATGAAGCTATGCTACAAACACTGCGCACAGGTGTGAAGTTAGAAGATGGTCTAGCACGTTTTCAACAAATCACCTATCGTGGCGGTGAAGGTAGAAATCATTGGTTCCATGTTGTACTTTCTGAAGGTCGTAATCGTGAGGTTCGACGTTTATGGGAAAGCCAAGACGTGCAAGTGAGTCGCTTAATTCGTGTTCGCTATGGTGATATGGAAATGCAGCGTCAATTGCCTTTAGGTGGTTGGACTGAACTGGGCATAAAAGAAGTTAATTACTTTCGTAAATTAGTGCAGTTAACACCCGAAACACAATCAAAAGTTAAGGTTGATGAAAAGGCGATGGATAACGCTAAAAGCCGTCGTATTCGTCGCTCGGTGAAAAAACATCAACAACGTCATCAACAATCAACGCGTCGTAGAAGAAAGTAACAATCGGTAAAGTAACAATCAGTAAAGTAACGATCGGTAAAGTAACAATCAGTAAGTCACGAGTTTCGAGCGAAAAAATCAACTTAGTTACTTAAGCCTTAAGCTAAATTAAGCCAAGCGATAAAGAACGTATAAACTATGCAGTATCAATTAATTGAAGATTTTATCAGTTTACAAACGCTTTGCCAGCAATACAGCAAAGCCAGTGTTTTAGCCATAGATACTGAGTTTGTTCGCACGCGTACCTTATATCCTAAATTAGGTTTATTACAGGTGTTTGACGGCGAACAGCTAGCCTTGATTGACCCCGTAGCTATTGATGATTTATCCCCTTTTTGGCAATTATTAACCAATGAAAATATTGTTAAAGTACTACATGCTTGCTCAGAAGATTTAGAAGTATTCTTAACGAGTGCTAATTGTAAACCAGTTAATTTAATTGATAGCCAAATAATGATGTCTTTTTTAGGACATGGTTTATCAATGGGTTATGCTGCTATGGTTGAGCATTTTACCGAGATAAAACTTGATAAATCTGAATCTCGTACAGACTGGGTTAAAAGGCCGCTTTCTTTAAAACAATTAAATTATGCTAGTGCAGATGTTGAACATTTATTTAACATTTACCCTACGTTGGTTGCTAAAATTGAACAAGCAGGGTGGTTTAGTTACGCTAAGCAAGAAACGCAGTTATTAATAGACAGAAAATTTACGCCTATTGATGAAAACCAATTATATCGTCAAGTTAAGTTGGCTTGGCGGTTAAACACCAAGCAGTTGAATATTTTACAGCATCTCGTTAGGTGGCGTTATCAACAAGCCAAATTGCGTGATTTACCTTTGGGGTTTGTTGTTAAAGAAAATACTTTGATGGCGGTTGCGTCTAATAACCCCGAAAACTTATCAGCTATGAATCAACTTGATGGCGCCGAGGTACTTGATATTCGTCACAAAGGTAAAGTGATGTTAGCTGTTTTAAATCAAGCATCGCAAATTGATGAAGCTTATTATCCACAAGCAATGCAACGTTTAGACGAATACCCGGGTTACAAACAAACCTTTAAAAAGGTAAAAACGTTTATCAATGCAGTAAGTGATAAGCAAAATTTAGCCATTGAAAACCTAGCCTCAAAAAAACAAATCAATCAGTTTTTAACGTGGTTTTTTGATTTAAATGAGGCTAAAAGCTTGAGCAATGATACTGGGATTTATCCTGATATTTTAACGGCTTGGCGTAGTGAATTGTTTGGTAAAACCCTACAAGCGTTTGCTGATAATGGCTTTAAATAACCCTATTAAAACTATACTAAATAAAAGGTGTATTTGAAGCCGTTTTTAGATATCAGCTAAAAACGCTTTTATTTCTTGTGTTAACTCTTCGTCGTCACTATTTTCGCTAGCTATTTCAGCTTGTTTAGCATATTCAATGGCTTTATCTTTTTCTTCAAACTCTTGCTGTCTTTGTGCCATTGCTAAGTAAATAGAGGCAGTAAACGTTGACAGTTTTAGCTTATTTGCACACGCTAATGCTATTTCATATATATCCATGGCTAAATCACCATCTTCGGTGAAATCGCCTAATGCTTCCCACTGTAAAGGGTGATCTTTAGGGGTGTTTTGATTGGTAGCACATAGTTTTTGTAAGTTTTTACAAGCATTATCTCTAACTTCATCGTTTTCGGCTGTTGATGCGTTAGCTATTTGTTGACAAATATCGAGTATTTCATCGTATAAAGGTGCTTTCATTGGTTTGCCTAATGTTGATTTTGATTGCTTGATAAAGCGGATTAAAATGTAATTTATTGCGTCATTATATCGCATATCAATGCGAGTGCGTGATATATTAGGCATTCATTTTCGATTTATCTTAGTCATCAGTATTCAAGCTGTATTCAAGATAAGCAAAATTCATAGGTCTGCATTATGCTATGTGTTATTTATAAAAGTACAAAAAAAGAACAAACCTACCTTTTCGTTAAAACCCGCGATGATTTCTCTTCGGTGCCCAAGCCATTAATGCTTACTTTTGGTACGCCTACTTTGGTGACTATTATTAACTTGGCAACCAAAGAAAAACTAGCCTTTGCCGATTTAGCGAAAGTGAAAGCTAACTTAAATGGGCAAGGTTACTATTTGCAGTTACCACCACCAAAAGAAGATTTATTAAAGCAGCATTTAGCGGATATGACGGAACAAAATGAGGCTAAAAAGGAGGTTAATAAATGAAATTCAATCACGTTATTGCCGCACTGATAGCGGTTAGTATTACCTTGTTACCTTTTAAAGACTTGCAAGCAAAAACCTTGAGTGAAGAAGGTTTTACGCAATATATTAGTGAGTTAAAAAAAGAAGCCTTAACGCAAGGTTTTGAGCAAAATTTAATTGATGAAAGCTTTGCTAAGGTGAAGTTTCATAAAAGAGCGATAACTGCTGATCGAAAACAACCTGAAAAAGTCGAAACATTAGATACTTATTTACCTAAACGCGTGCCAAGTTGGAAAGTCAAAAAAGCCCGAACATTGTATAAAAAGCATCAAGAAATATTAACTAAAATAGGGAATGATTATGCCGTTCAGCCCCGATTTATTGTTGCTTTGTGGGGCTTGGAAACTAATTTTGGTAAATTTACCGGTGGTTATAATGTTGTTTCAGCACTCTCTACGCTAGCTTACGAAGGGCGCCGTGAAGTTTTTTTTAAAAAACAGTTGTGGGCAGCGCTAACTATTTTAGAACAAGGGCACATCAAAATTGACGACATGAAAGGTTCATGGGCTGGCGCTATGGGGCAAAATCAATTTATGCCAACGTCATTTTTGGCATATGCGGTTGATGGCGATGGCGATGGAAAAAAAGATATTTGGCAGAACCAAGTCGATATTTTTGCGTCAATGGCAAATTATTTACAAAAAGAAGGTTGGAATGGTGACCTAACTTGGGGGCGTCAGGTTAAATTGCCGCAAAATTTTGATACTTCATTGGCCATACCTAAAAATACCGGTAGTCGTAAAAATTGGTTAAAAGCTTGGGCTGAAACAGAAAAAACGTTAGCGCAATGGGAAGCGTTAGGGGTGCGTCGTACTGACGGTACAAATCTTCCTAATGTCGATATTAAGGCTGCGCTTATTTTTCCTGATGATGAACATGGTCGTGCCTATTTAGCCTATGATAATTATAAAAGCTTGATGCATTGGAATTTATCATACTACTTTGTTAGCTCGGTTGGTCATTTGTCTGATCGAATCCAATTCCCACCTATTCATTAGAAATAACAGTTAACTATGACAGATCTCCAAATAAACATTCCATTTTGGCAACGTAAAACGTTAGCCCAAATGACTCGTAGCGAATGGGAATCATTATGTGATGGTTGCGCTAAATGTTGCCTCAATAAATTTATTGATGATGAAAACACCGATGACCACAGTGAGTTGCAACCAACGGATCACCTAAAAGAGGGTGAACAGGTAGTCTATTCTAATATTGCTTGTTACTTATTGAATGAAAAAACGTGCCAATGTAGTCAATATGCTAAAAGAACTACCTTAGTACCAGATTGTGTGCAATTAACACAAGATAACTTAGCGGATGTTTTTTTTATGCCGCCAAGTTGTACTTACCGACGCTTGCAAGAAGGGCGAGGTATGCCGTCTTGGCACCCATTACTTCACCAAGGTAAAAAATCGGCAATGCACAAAGCTGGCATGTCGGTGCGTGGAAAAATAGTGAAAGATGACGATGTAGCGCTTGAAGATTTTGAAGATTATATTGTTATTTGGCCGCTTAATGATCTTGATTAGCATCTCAATTATTCTTTCACTCATTGAATGTAAAATCGAAACACCTTTATGACAGCTCAGCAACAAAGCCTTTTGTTTTTACATTGTTCGGTACTGCTTTTTGGCGGCACGGCTTTATTTTCAAAACTCATCGGATTACCCGCCTTAGATATAACTGTTTACCGTACTGGTGTTGCGGCGATTGTGTTATTTATTTTATTAACATTGCAAAAGAAAAAAATAACCTTAGCAAGTACTAAAGACTACGGTATTGCTGTATTGCTTGGTGTTGTGGTTGGCATTCATTGGGTTACTTATTTTGCTAGCATGCAAATGGCAGGCGTAACTATTGGTATTATTGCCTTTTTTACTTACCCCGTTATTACCGTATTTTTAGAACCACTTTTAAATCGCTCCACAGGTAAAACTAAGCCTCAAGTAAAAGATGTTGCAATTGCCTTTATTGTGTTGATTGGCATTTTCTTATTAATTCCTGAAATTAATTTAGGTAATCAAGTTACGTTAGGTATAGCAACAGGTGTTATTTCTGCTTTTTTCTTTGCGTTGAGAAATATTCTCCACCGAAGTTATTTTAGTCATTACTCAGGGCCGCATGCAATGCTGTATCAAACTCTAATAGCGTTTCTCATGTTGGGTCTGTTTGTAGAAGTGCCACTAGCACAAGTGACTAACCGTGATTGGTCACTTATTTTATTAGTTGGTGTTGTTTTTACTGCTGCGCCTCATGCCTTGCTTGCTTCATCTTTACGTCACTTATCTGCAACAACCGTAGGGCTTATTTCTTGCCTACAGCCTTTGTATGCTAGTGTGCTAGCATTTTTATTACTGAGTGAAAGGGTAAATATATTGACCATTATTGGTGGGCTCTTAGTGATAAGTGCGGCGCTTTTTGAAACATGGTCGGTAAGTAAAGGAAGATAAAGGTGAATTTATTTTCAAATGTGTGTTTAATATTGGAGCAATAAGTGGTAAAACATTAAACAGTTAGTCTTTTTTATCAACTGTTTAAAGGTGTTTTATGATCATTGGCATTCCCAAAGAGTCGCTAAAGGGTGAAAACCGTGTTGCAGGCTCACCAAGTTCTATTAGTGCGCTAATCAAATTAGGCTTTACCGTACAGGTACAAAAAGGTGCTGGTACTAAAGCGAGCTTTACCGACGAAGAATATATTAGTAGTTGTGCAGAAATCGTTACTAAGAAAAATTGTTGGCAAAGCGATATTATTTTAAAAGTAAATGCTCCCACAGTAGACGAAGTTGAATTAATGAATGATGGCGCAACACTTATTAGTTTTATTGCACCAGCACAAAGCCCTGAACTATTAGAAGCCCTTCGCGTTAAATCAATTACTACGTTAGCCATGGAAATGGTGCCTCGAATGACGCGCTCTCAATCGATGGACGCCCTTAGTTCTATGGCAAATATTGCCGGTTACCGCGCAGTTATCGAAGCCTCTCATCATTTTGGTCGATTTTTTACTGGGCAAATAACCGCGGCGGGTAAAATGCCTCCTGCAAAAATAATGATTATAGGTGCGGGTGTTGCTGGTCTTGCCGCTATTGGTACTGCGGGTAGCTTAGGGGCAATTGTTCGCGCTTTTGATACGCGTCCTGAAGTAAAAGAACAAATAGAGAGTATGGGCGCTGAATTTCTAGAGCTTAATTATGAAGAGCCAGATGACTCCTCATTAGGAAAAGGCCCTGGTGATGGTTACGCGAAAGAAATGAGTAAAGCTTTTATTGATGCTGAAATGGCACTCTTTGCTGAACAAGCTAAAGAGGTTGATATTATTATTACTACCGCGATGATTCCAGGAAAACCTGCACCCAAACTCATTACACAAGAGATGGTTAAGTCAATGAAAGCAGGTAGTGTGATTGTTGATTTAGCCGCTGGCGGTGGTGGTAACTGTGAATGTACCGTTGCAGGTAAAGTAGTGAATGCACATGATGTTCAAGTGATTGGCTATACCGACTTGGTTTCTCGTTTGCCGAATCAAGCATCACAACTTTATTCTAATAATTTAGTTAATTTAGCTAAGTTACTGTGCAAAGAAAAAGACGGCACTTTCAATATTGATTTTGATGATGTTGTTATTCGTAATATGACCGTCGTTAAAAACGATGAGGTGACTTTTCCGCCACCACCAATTCAAGTTAGTGCTGCTCCTGCTCAAAAAGCTAAAGTTGAGCCTATTGCTAAAGTAGAAGAAGAACCAGCATCACCAACCAAAAAATATGCCTTTATGGCAGCAGGAATTGCCTTGTTTGGTTGGGTTGCCAGTGTTGCTCCTGCCGATTTTCTTACTCACTTTACCGTGTTTGTGTTGGCTTGTGTTATTGGTTATTACGTGGTGTGGAATGTTAGTCATTCACTGCATACGCCATTGATGAGTGTTACCAACGCTATTTCGGGCATTATTATTGTTGGTGCACTATTACAAATAGGCTCTGATAATACCTTGGTACAAGTACTCGCAGCATTAGCAACTTTGGTGGCAACAATAAATATTGTTGGTGGCTTTAAAGTGACTAGTCGCATGTTAAAAATGTTTAGTAAGTAGGAGGGCAGTATGGAATCTACACAAATAGCGTCTAACGGTTTTATCAGCGCAGCCTACGTGGTTGCCGCATTACTCTTTATATTTAGTTTAGCGGGGCTAAGCAAACAAGAAACAGCTAAACAAGGTAACTTGTACGGCATGATAGGTATGGCTATTGCCTTATTGGCAACTATTTTTGATCCAAGAGTTTCTAATGTTTTAATCATCATTGTTGCTATGGTTATAGGCTCAGGCATAGGGCTAAGATTAGCCAATAAAGTTGAAATGACACAAATGCCTGAACTTGTCGCCATATTGCATAGCTTTGTGGGCTTGGCTGCTGTATTGGTTGGCTTTAATAGCTATTTTGATGCAGGGCACAGTGTTATTCTTACCGCTGTTCAACAAACGGCTATGAACATTCATTTAACTGAAATTTTCTTAGGAATATTTATTGGTGCAGTGACTTTTACAGGGTCTATTGTTGCCTTTGCTAAATTAAGTGGTTCTATCAGCTCAAGTGCTTTGATGCTGCCTCATCGTCATAAAATGAATTTAGCCGCCGGTATATTCAGCTTTTTACTGCTATTGACTTTTGTTAATAATGGCGGCTCTAACACCGCATTATTTTTAATGACTGTTGTCGCTTTAGTCTTTGGTTGGCATCTTGTTGCTTCTATTGGCGGCGCTGATATGCCTGTTGTTGTTTCTATGCTTAATTCATACTCAGGTTGGGCCGCTGCCGCCGCTGGTTTTATGCTAAGCAATGATTTACTTATTATTACGGGTGCGCTTGTTGGCTCTTCAGGGGCTATTTTATCTTATATCATGTGTAAAGCGATGAACCGATCATTTATCAGTGTTATTGCGGGTGGCTTTGGCACAACCGTAATTATTGATGAAGATAAAGATTATGGAGAACACAGAGAAGTACAAGCTGAGGCGGTTGCTGATTTATTACGTGGAGCTAAATCGGTAGTGATAGCACCAGGCTATGGTATGGCCGTAGCACAAGCACAATATCCTGTGTATGAACTAACTCAACAGTTAATTAATAAAGGCATTAAAGTACGCTTTGCTATTCACCCTGTTGCAGGGCGTTTACCCGGGCACATGAATGTACTACTTGCTGAAGCAAAAGTGCCTTATGACATTGTTTTGGGTATGGATGAGATCAATGACGATTTTACTGAAACTGATGTGGTGCTAGTGATTGGTGCTAACGATACGGTAAACCCAGCAGCTAATGATGATCCTAACAGCCCTATTGCCGGTATGCCGGTACTTGAAGTTTGGCATGCAAAAGAAGTGATAGTATTTAAACGCTCAATGAGCACAGGTTATGCGGGTGTTCAAAATCCATTATTCTTTAAAGACAACACTCAAATGCTTTTTGGTGATGCTAAAGAAACGGTTGAAAAGATATTTAGAGCTTTGTAATACACCGTTAAATTTAGGAAATATAGGTTAAGTATACACTTAACCTTTTTTTTGAAAAACAGACTACTCATCAGGAAAATATTCGACATTATAGATGATGAGTTACTGTCATTGCTCTTTTTGCTTTACTTTAGATAAAATCAAAGCTTAAATTACTATATTAGAAAGCTAATATAAGCGAAGTTAACAAAATTGATATTTATTGTGAATATTAATTGATTTATCATTTTTTTCTATGTATCCATGCTACTTAATTCTCGCTGAATTGGGTATCTTGAGGTAACATGGATATATATATTTTATAGACATTGTTCAATGTCCATTCTTCCAATTAGGAGCGCGCTTTATGACAAGTAAAATCACAATCCCCAGTTCAGGTGACAAAATTACAATATCTAATGGCAAGTTAATAGTACCGAATAACCCTATAATTCCTTTTATTGAAGGTGATGGTATTGGTATTGATGTAACTCCGCCTATGATCAAAGTTGTTGATGCTGCAGTCAAAAAAGCTTACGGAAACGATAAGAAAATTGCTTGGATGGAAGTGTATGCCGGTGAAAAAGCAACGCAAGTTTATGATTCTGAAACGTGGTTGCCAGATGAAACATTAGAGATGTTTAAAGAATATAAAGTAGGCATTAAAGGCCCATTAACTACCCCTGTTGGCGGCGGTATGCGTTCGTTAAATGTTGCTTTACGCCAAATTTTAGACTTATATGTTTGTCAGCGCCCTGTACAGTGGTTTACCGGAGTGCCAAGCCCAGTTAAAAAGCCTTATGAAGTCGATATGGTGATTTTCCGTGAAAATACCGAAGATATTTATGCCGGTATTGAATATCAAGCGGGTAGTGATGATGCTAAAAAAATCATATCTTTCTTAACTGAAGAAATGGGCGTGACGAAAATACGTTTTACTGAAAATTGCGGTATTGGTATAAAACCTGTTTCAAAAGAAGGTACCCAACGTTTAGTTCGCAAAGCGATTCAATATGCCATAGATCATAATAGAGATTCAGTAACTTTAGTGCATAAAGGTAATATTATGAAGTTTACTGAAGGTGCTTTTAAAGATTGGGGTTATCAATTAGCTTGTGAAGAATTTGGCGCAGAATTAATTGATGGTGGTCCTTGGTGTCGTATTAAACACCCTAAAACAGGTAAAGAAATAATTATTAAGGACGTCATTGCTGATGCTATGTTACAACAAGTGTTGTTACGCCCTGCAGAGTATAGTGTTATTGCAACCCTTAATTTAAATGGTGATTATTTGTCTGATGCTTTAGCGGCTCAAGTTGGCGGTATTGGTATTGCTCCTGGCGCTAATTTAAATGATGAAGTGGCTATCTTTGAAGCAACTCATGGTACAGCACCTAAATATGCCGGTAAAAACAAGGTTAATCCAGGTTCAGTAATTTTATCAGCTGAAATGATGCTAAGACATATGGGCTGGGTTGAAGCTGCTGATTTACTTTTAAAAGGTATGTCAGGCGCTATTGGTGCGAAAACAGTTACTTACGATTTTGAACGGCTAATGGATGATGCGACTTTAGTGACTTGTTCACAGTTTGGCGATTGCATTATCGAACATATGTAAGTGATCATATGTAAACGAACACAGGTAACAAGGTTAAATTAAGTTAAATTAAATTAAATTAAATTCTAAAAACCAGTGTGTTGTGTATACTCAAACCAGAGTGATAACCATACTCTGGTTTTTTTATGCCTAAATAAACCCTTTCAGCCACTGCACAAAAAGCCCCAAACTTTCATACCAAGCGGTAGTTGTTTGCTGTAGTTTTTTGCTACTTGGAATATAATAGTTCCAATCTTTTGGGCTATTGATATTCTTCACCCAAAATCCTGTTGGTGCAGCTATTGGCTCAACCCCTTGCGCTTGAAAATATTTCATCGATCTTGGCATATGATCGGCATTAGTAATTAACACCACATTGCTTCCTTGCACTCTAGGGCTAATTAATTGTGCTTCTTCTTCCGTATCTTTGGGGAAGTTCTCGGTAATTATTTTTTGGTCAGGCACACCTAAAAGCATTAATGCTTGTTTCATTTTTTGCGCGTTAGACACTTTATCTACTTTATGATGACCTGAAGTGATTATTTTAGCTTCAGGGTGCAACTTGTATATTCGTAGCACTTCTACAAGCCGTTGTAGTGAATCTATGCTGAGCTGGCTAGTAACAGGCAAGGCATCATTATTTATGTGCCAACCTCCTAGCACTATAATATAATCGACAGGCTTGCTGGCGCGCGTAAAAGCCGGGTAATCATTTTCAATACTCACCATGAACTGGTCAGAAATTATGGGCATAGAAGAAACAATCAAAAGTAATAATGCACCAATCAAACATTTGAAACTTTTGCTCGGTCGCTTTCGAAAATAAAAAGCCGAGAGTATTAACAAAATCAACACTAAGTTTATTGGCATGACGACAGTTGAAATGATTTTTTTTAGTAAAAATAAATCCATTAGATTCAATAATGAGATATGAAGATTAGGATCACTATATCAAAGTTTTGTGTACTTTATTTAGTAAAATAATTTGAGTTAATAACTTGAGTTAATAACAATAACCTTAGCCATCTAAAAGTCTATTGCAATTAATGTTTATTTAAGGTTTAATAGAGTTGTTGCTCAAATTTGTTAATTAAAATATTTTGGCAACACCAGAAGAGGAGCGATAACTAGGTAGATAACGCTATACCGTAAGGTATTAGGAACCACATTCCAACACGCGTTATTGAGGGAGATTATCGCCGAGAGCATTAACACTGTGGCTGTTACTGTTCGGTCACTAAGGCTGAATCCTTAGGACTGTCACCTGATTTTACTGTCTGAAAAGACTAAGGTGGAGAGCTTCTGGCTGAAAAAGTTACATTGCGCGTATGATCGTTTTGTTAATACGTTAGCCTACCAAACTGTTCAGTCATGCTCTTCCTGTGTTAATTCGTGAATGATTTTAACTAATTTTAACTAATTTAAGTCATAGCACCTAGGAAGATTATCCATGCTACATCAAGAATCATCTAAAGAAAGTTTATCCCTTACCGTTGCTAAATTTGGCGGCACAAGTGTTGCTGATTATCAGGCTATGCTACGTTGCGCGCATATTATTAAAAATGATAGCAACAATCGATTAGTGGTTGTTTCTGCTAGTGCAGGCATTACCAACTATTTAGTGCGTTTAAGTCAAGAAAACATATCAGTTAAAGAACAAGCTGAAATAATAGAAAAAATTCAGGCCATTCAGTTAAATATTACTCAACATTTAGCCAATGATGTTGAGCAAGCATTAAACACTGAAATAGCGAACTTACTTGAGCAGTTATCAATACATGCATTAAAACAATCAAAGCATTATAGTGTAAAGCAAGCTGATGCTATTCTTGCTTTTGGTGAGCAGTTAAGCTCGCGTATATTTGCGCAAGTACTACAGTCTATTGGCGTTAATGGTGCTTACTTTAATGTACAAAAAGTAATGAAAACCAATAGCCTATACGGTAAAGCCGTGGTTGATATTGAGCAATTAAGCTTAGCCTGTGATGCGTTTTTAATGCCAAAACTGTCAACGCAAGTATTAGTTACTCAAGGCTTTATTGGACAAGACGGTTTAGGTGAAACCACAACGTTAGGGCGCGGTGGCTCTGATTATAGTGCCGCATTACTTGCTGAAGCGCTTAATGCTAATAATTTGGCTATTTGGACTGATGTGGTTGGTATTTTCACCACCGATCCACGTATTACAGAACAAGCGCGGGCGATTAAAGAAATAAGCTTTGGTGAGGCCGCTGAAATGGCAACCTTTGGCGCTAAAATATTACACCCTGCCACGTTAATTCCTGCAATGCGTCACAATATTCCTGTTTTTGTTGGTTCAAGTAAAGAGCCAGAAAAGGGCGGTACGCACATAAAGCAAAAAGTAGAATCTAATCCTACTTATCGCTCAATCGCGTTAAGACGCGAGCAAACCTTAGTGACTGTTAAAAGCCCAGCAATGTTACATGCCAGTGGCTTTTTGGCACAAGTATTTGGCATTTTAGCTAAACATGAACTTAGTGTCGATTTGATCACTACCAGTGAAATTAGTGTCGCGTTAACTTTTGATAATCCGAGTGGTTCAACCCAATCATTGTTAACAACCACTGTGGTGCAAGAACTAGAGCAACTATGTGAAGTAACGGTAGAGCATGGCTTATCATTAGTTGCTGTTATTGGTAATGGTTTAAATTGCGCCAAAGGCCTAGGGCAGACTATCTTTCAAACAATTAATGACATTAACATTCGTTTGATTTGTCACGGAGCCAGTGCTAATAATTTATGTTTTCTAGTCAATGAACAAGATGCTAACAGTGTTGTTGAAAAACTTCATCGTAAGTTGTTTATTTAATCACTTTTAATATAATTTTCAGAATGACGGGATTGCTCAGAATTACGTTTACCTCGTCATTTCGTAGGCGGGATTTTAATCGCGCGGATTGAGTTATTTTGTGTTCATGGTCGTTAATAAGCTATCTAATTGACTATTCATTGCTTGTAATTCATCGAGAGACATTCCGGTAACAGAAAACATGTATGCGGGAATGTCTTGAGCTTGTGCCTTTAATTGACAACCAGAGTCGGTTAGTTTTATTTCAACACTGCGCTCATCACCACTACTACGAATGCGGCAAAGCAGCGCTTGTTTTTCTAGCCGTTTCAATAGTGGTGACAAGGTTCCAGAGTCTAAATCAAGCCTTTCACCTAATTGCTTAACTGAAATAGCGGCTGTGATGTTGTTTGTAGTATTAGTGTTTTCCCACAATACCAGCATCACTAAATATTGAGAATAAGTCAGACCTAGCTTCTTTAATACTGGGCTATAATGGCGATTCATTAGTTTTGTTAAGCTATAAAGTTGAAAGCACAACTGATTTTCTAGCTTTAAGTTTTCATCATTACTCATAAAAAAGTACTCATAAAAAATTGCCCATAGCTTACAAAAGCTTCTCTATATCTGATTCAATGGCTTCAGGCTTCGTTGTTGGTGCATAACGTTTGATCACTTTACCTTCTTTGTTCACTAAGAACTTAGTGAAGTTCCATTTTATGCCCTTCGAACCCAGTATGCCGGGTGCTTGTGACTTTAAAAAAGTAAACAAAGGGTGAGTATTGTCACCATTAACATCAACTTTACTGAATAAAGGGAATTTGATGTTAAAACGCAAATCACAGAACTGTTTTATTTCTTCATTACTACCTTTTTCTTGTTGCTTAAATTGATTACAAGGGAAGGCAAGTACTTCTAAGCCTTGGGCTTGATGTTTTTGATAAAGATCTTGTAATCCTTTGTATTGCGGGGTGAATCCACAATCACTCGCCGTGTTAACAATCAACATGACCTTATTTTTATAGTGTGCTAATTCAACAGATTCACCAGCATTATCTTTAGCTGTAAATTGGTAGATATCATTAGTCATTGTTATTCCTTTGGCTTAGTTTATTTCTGTTGCGAGTCTGTGCGTTATTAAATTGTGAGTGATTAAATTGGGAGTAATTGTATTGTGAGCAATTTAATTTTGTACAGCTTATATTGTTTTTGTTTTAATTGCAAAAAAGGGTAAACTTCCCTCTTAAGAATTAATCCTTAAATCTAATCCATAAACCTAATCCTTAAAACAACCGTCAGGAAATAAATAAATGAATCCAATTATTCAAATGTTAAAAGAACAAAATATTAGCGAAGAAAAAATTAGTGAGCTTTTTCAAACGTTAACAGAGAATCCGTTAATGGCGATGGGTATTATTCAACAATTGGGTATTCCACCTGAAAAGTTGCAAGCCATTATGGGGTTAGTAATGACTCAACCTGCGCTAATTAAAGAAGCTGTGGAAGAACTAGGGTTAGATTTTTCAAAAGTTGAAGCAGCAAAATCTAAACTAAAAGAAGGTTTGTAGAGTGATAATGAAAAATAACGACATTGTTACCCTAGCAGATTTACTTATCGAAATTAAGTAACGTTAGCTTAGCCTTAGTTTAGCTCAGTATTAATATCAGTTTAGCCCCAAATTTTAGATAAGGATTAGTATAATGAAAGTAGCATTTATTGGTTTAGGCGTGATGGGATATCCTATGGCGGGACACTTACAAAAAGCGGGTCATGACGTTTGTGTTTATAACCGTAGTGTGGAAAAAGCGCAAAAATGGCAAGCTGAGTTTTCGGGCAGTTTTGCTCAAACACCCGCGCAAGCTGCAAAAGATTGTGACATAGTTTTTTGTTGTGTTGGTAATGATGATGATGTTCGCCAAGTTGCTTTAGGAGAAGAGGGGGTTTTTGCTGGTCTTTCTAAAGGCAGTATATTTGTCGATCACACCACGGCTTCAGCAGAACTTGCCCGTGAATTAGGGGGCATTGCTAAAGAACAAAATAAATACTTTTTAGATGCACCTGTTTCTGGTGGCCAAGCAGGCGCGATAAATGGTGTGCTAACTGTCATGATAGGTGGCGACGAAGCTGTATTTGATAAGGCTGAGCCTGTTATGGCAGCATTTGCCCGTTTTAGTCAATTAATGGGGCCTGTTGGCTCAGGGCAGCTTGCGAAAATGGTTAATCAAATTTGTTTTGTTAATACCGTACAGGGCTTGGCAGAAGGGTTGAACTTTGCGCAAAAAGCAGGATTAGACACGGATAAATTACTCGATACTATTGGTAAAGGCGCTGCAGGCTCTTGGCAAATGGATAATCGTGGTAAAACAATGTGTGCGCGTGAGTTTGATTTTGGCTTTGCTGTCGATTGGGTAAGAAAAGATTTAGCGATTGCCTTTGAAGAAGCTGAAAAACTCGGTGCTGATTTAACAGTAACTAAACAACTTGATGGTTATTACCAAGAAATTCAAGAAAGTGGTGGTAATCGTTGGGATACCTCAAGCCTTATTTCTCGTTTTAAAAAATAAGCAGTAGAAGTAGTTTATTCGATTAATACCAGACATATACCTAGTAAAGACCCAATAACGCCAGACTAACTATCTGGCGTTTAAAAATATGCTTTACAAATTAAATACCATAGGCACTGAAGTTAACATTAATAAAACTATCATGCCTATAGCGGCGATATTAAGCCAAAAACCCGCTCTAGCCATGTCGGCAATACGTAACTCACCTGAACTAAATACGATGGCGTTTGGCGGTGTTGCTACGGGCATCATAAAGGCGCAACTGGCTGCTAATGCTGCTGGAATTACTAGCATCAAAGGTCCATCAGTTAAGGTAACCGCTATTGGTCCTAATAAAGGTAAAAAGCTTGCCGCTGTTGCGGTATTGCTCGTTACTTCGGTTAAAAATAATATGGTAATAGTGACGATTAAAACGGCCGCAATAACAGGAAAGTTTGACGTTGCTTCAAGTTGAGTGGCAATATAACCAGCAAGACCTGATTTTTTGATTAAACCAGCCAAGGCTAAACCGCCACCAAAAAGTAATAGTACACCCCAAGGTAATTTCTTGGTGTCTTCCCAAGCTAAAACGCGGATATCTTTTTTACGGTCAACAGGTACAACAAACAGTAATAAAGCAACAAACATCGCAATACCGGTATCTGATATGGCAAGTCCTGTCATTTTGACTAGTAAAGGCCTAAATATCCAACTGATAGCAGCAAAGGCAAAGAAAAATAGCACAAGCTTTTCGCCTTTACTCATTTGTCCTAACTCCTGAAGCTTTTCTTTGAACATTTTATGCGTATCAACTTGTTCCCCTTCATTAACTTGATAACAAACTTTCGTCAGAATAAACCAGCACAGCACTAAAAGTACTGAAGTTAACGGGACACCAATAATCATCCACTGGGCAAAACCAATTTCTATATTATAGCTATCTGATAAATAAGCCGCCATAAGCGCATTAGGAGGCGTACCAATCAATGTGGCTAAACCACCAATACTTGCAGAATAAGCAATGGCCAATAACATGGGTTTTGAAAAGCTTTCTGGGCTGTTACTACTTTGTTTTTGTTTAACCATTTCAATGATAGATAAAGCGATAGGTAACATCATTACCGCCGTTGCCGTATTCGACATCCACATAGACAAAAAAGCAGTTACGAGCATTAACCCGCCAATTTGATGGCTCGGTTTAGTGCCAACAAGCGACATTGCTTTTAAGGCTATTCGCTTATGTAAATTCCATCGTTCCATGGCAATTGAGATAAAAAAGCCACCAAGGAATAGAAATATTAAAGGGTGAGCGTAAGACGACGTGGTTACCTTAATAGGTGCTATGCCAACAATTGGCGCAACGATTAAAGGTAATAAGGCAGTTACTGAAACTGGCGTTGCTTCAGAAATCCACCAGGTAGCCATCCACAATGCTAAACCTAAGGTGTGCCATGCCTCAGGAGACATGCCATCAAATGGGGATGGGGTTAATAACGTGATCAGCATTAATGCTGGGCCTAATAACAGCATACGTATTGGCGTTGCTTTGTTGTGAATACCGGTCATAAATTTCTCACTATGTTATTTTTTATAGTATTTCTTATTTATGATGTGCAAAGACATTGCCATGTTTTTATCTTATTGTTAGTAAAGTGTTTTATTTTTTACACCAATTGTTTTACCCCATTTTAAGTATCTAAACCCACCCAAAAGCAAAGACAGGTGTGTGGGAAACCGCCACTTAACATTTTTATTACCTACAAAGTGATTTTATTTGAAAAATAGACCAATTATTTGATGAAAGCGAGTCATCCTTGTAGGAATTCATATAACGCTTTTAACACGGACATTTTTACTTTATCAGTTTCATGTTCGTGTGCCAGATTCTCAATCTTGATCATAAACTCATCAATAGACAAAATACCTTTACCGCCGTATTGCAATTTATTTTGGCAATGCTGCTGCCATTTTTGCTGCTCTTCGGTTGATAACGTGTACGGATAGTTTCTTGCTCGATAGCGAAATAACAATACTTTTAAACGCTCATCTTGAAATTGAAATGGATGGTTAGCTAATTGCTCTGGTGATAAAGAGTGCAAAATATTCATTTGTGCTTTATCGGCATGATTAAAAAAACTTCCACCATATAATGCTTGCTCGGCATCAACCTCATCATTATCAAAGTCTGATGTGGCGAAAACATCACTAAGCTTATCTCTAAGTTCAGCATGCTTTTTCAATAACGCTAAGTTTGCTAAGCACACCTCTCGTGGTATTGCTAAACGCTGTGCATTTTCAGGTAACAACGTTTTAGCGGGGGCAACAACAGGGCATTTATTAATATGAATTAATTTAACAGGAATAGGCTTTTCATCTGGGGCTAAATCATCATGGCGAGTGTACAAACGGGCTTTTATTTCATCACTTGTTAGTGAAAGTAATGGCTCGATATCTTGAGCTAAGTCTACACAAATCACCGCGTTTTTATTCACCGGATGATAACTTACTGGCGCAAACCAGCTAGTACAACCATGCGCTGATGATATTTTAGATGAGGTATGCACAACTGGCGTCATCTCTGCAACATTAAGTAATTCGGCTACCTGTTTTTTGCTTTTTAAATTAAAAATAAAATCATAGAGTTTAGGCTGCTTTTCTTTGATTAACTTAGCCATCGCAATGGTGGCATACACATCACTCATCGCATCATGAGCAGCTTCATGGCTGATACCATTTGCCTTAGTAAGTAATTCAAGACGAAAACTCACTACCTCTTCACCATCACGTTCAACAGTAGGCCATTTTATGCCTTCAGGACGCAATGCATAACAAGCACGCACCATATCGATAATATCCCAACGGCTATTACCATTTTGCCACTCGCGCGCATAAGGGTCGTAAAAGTTGCGATAAAATAAATAGCGGCTTACTTCATCGTCAAAGCGAATGTTGTTATAACCGGCAACACAAGTATTAGGTTGTGAAAACAAAGCATGAATGCGTGCCGCAAACTCAGCCTCAGACAAACCCTCACTACGCGCTTTTTGTGGCGTAATACCCGTTACCAAGCAAGCTTCTGGGTGCGGTAAATAATCAACAGGCGGCGAGCAATAAAACATTTCAGGCTCACCAATAATGTTTAAATCAAGATCGGTGCGAATACCAGCAAACTGGGAAGGCTTGTCGAACTTAGGGGAAATTCCCCATGTTTCATAATCGTGCCAAAGAATGCTTGGTTGGTTTTGTGTGTTTTGATTTGAAGTGTTTTGTTTCATTTTATCCATGTAAAACAATTTGTTAGTTTTTATTTGGTTCACTAATATATCTTTTTATTAGCTTATTTTTTATCTTGTTTGTGTACACACTATGTCGCTTTTCTGATCTGACTTTAGCACAGGCAAGAGATAATATCCCACAATTACGGCTATAGTGAAAAAAGGGTGAAAAAAAGATGAAAATCCCATTATAGAGCTGAATATAAGCGTTGTTATGTCCGTAAATTCACAACTATTAATAATGTTATGTCTGATAAAGTGTCTTAAATCTTAATAAAGTAGGGTATTGCGACTAAAATAACACCAACGATAAGCAATATAGCTACACTAGATATAAAATATGGAAACACAAAAAGTGCCAAGCCAGAACAAAGCGGTACAATTGCCTTTTGCTTTTTGCCATATATGAAATAGCCAATACCGATACCGCCAAATAAAACACTCCAAACCATTATTGATGAACTATCCATTTAGAAATTACCTGCTTGATCTTGATTGACACACAACCTTATCATAACGCAAGTAAAGCTTACTATTGACAAAAAATGTCATTCCAGCAGTATTTTAGGCTGACGTCACATGGATGATTTATGTGGAGAATGCAGGAGACATTCTCCTGAATACAAGTAAAGACAATGGTTCTTCGTCCTCAACAGGTCAACTTGAGGATAACGTTATTAATGAACTCCTGAGTAAAGAACATAGGTAAGTTAAGTAATAAATTAGCTACTTGAATAAAGGGTGTTAAAGGTTAAACTGAGTAAGTGAACTCAAGCATATAAATAAATTTATAGTGTATTTACGATAAACTTGATTTATATGAAATATCCTATAGAGCAATAAATATGTATATCAATACGCCAAAAGATTTAGGCAGACTTATCGCAAAAGGGCGAAAAGGGTTGGAATCAAAGTCAGCTTGCTGTACAGATTGGGATACATCAACCTGAGGTGTCTAAATTAGAAAATGCTCCATCAAAATTCGATTTGATTATCATCATGAAAACCTTAGCGTTAATTGGTGCAGATTTGATTGTTGAACCTAGAAAAAATACTACTGCAGATTCAGGGTTAGTTATGGGTGGACTAATTGTGCCAAAGAATACTTGGTTGGTTTTTAGTGTTTTGAGAAGAAGTGCTATGTTTGATTTTATCCATGTAAAACAACTTATAGTTTTATTAGCGAATATATATTTATATATTCGGGTTGCTTAATTTAACGTAATTTCAATATGGTAACGTTGTAAATTATTGGCAAAAGTTGAGAGGTCACCATTTTGATAGTAACGAAGATAATCAGCGTAACTACTTGTTGCCTGGCTTTTAATTAACGTCACATCAGTACCCTTTTTATCAGTATTGGCATTAATAATATCTTCATAACCTGTTAATACTGCATTTATCGGTAATTGACCTTGAACAGGTCCAAATGTTGTCCATTTAGCTGGCATTGGTAAACCTGTCGTTGGATTAAATGCTTGGTATGTCATGATAATTATGGCCATTGGATAGCCAGAAACGTTACTAAAGTCATAGCTGCCATCGGGATTGATTTCAGAAAAGTTAACTGTATCTATGTTAGGTGTTATTTTAGATGCTTTTACAGAGAAAGATTCATCATAATTTGTTGAAATGATTTGCTGAAAACTTTCAATTTTGGTGCTACCAAAAATAGAGCTAGTTTCTTGAAAAATAAAACGTGCGTTCGACTGATAAACAGACTCATTAATATAAGGATGGCTATCAAATAAAACCACAGCATTATCATTTTCACTTACCGACAGAGCAAAATGACTTGCGGATTGAATAATTTGAGTGCTCTCAAAAGCCTGGTGGTTTGCAAGCAATAAAACTTTATCGGCCACTTCTACCGCTGATAAAGACCACTCTAATTGTGCATTTGCATTAAAGGTGGATAAAAACTGTGCTACACCAATGGCATTGCCATTAATGTCGGTACCTACCACAGAAAAAGAATGTAAAGGCCATGCTTCATCCATGGTGCGACAAGCTTCTACGTTGATAAAATGGGTGGTTTGATCATCAACTGCGTCCCAACGTTCAAATGCTGCTGAAGCATTAACGTTAGTGCGTTCATTGAATGTACGGTGGCTCAATAACACATCTTGTGTGATACACTCACATGTAGTGTTGTCGACGCGACTATCATATCTAGCATTATACATTGCAGGTGTTGTGGTGCTAGCTTGGGTATAACTAATAACATTTAAACCTTCAACCTCGTCACCTTCTTGATTTTTAGCTATAAGCGTATAATTAATCGTTTTGTTTAAGGTGACAAAACTTATTTTTCCATTTATATCAGCAGTGTGGCTTGAAACGGTTTGCCAGTTATCATCTTGAACAAGTAATTCAACATCTGAAAATGAAGAACTTCCGCCACATTCATTACTCAAAACTGAAGATAAATTAAATGTGTACTCTACTGGAACTTCAGGCACTTTTGGCGAAGAACTACCACCGCCACCGCCACAAGATTGAATAAGAGAAAGCAAAGCGAGAGATATCAAACAACGATTTTTAAGCATAAATAAGCATATTTCTTTTCAATAAATTAATTGCGAATTATAAGGTAATTAATCAGTAGATAGAAAGAGATAATGTAAAATTTGTTATTTGGTAAACCGAGTTGGTGTTTTAGACTAGTGTTTACATATATTTTTTATATTTTTGTGCTAATGTTAATGAATCTATTTATGCCTCTTCTTATCATGTTACTAATCATGTCACTTATGATGTAAAAGTTTGAATAGGTTTGTAGTCATAGAATAGATTTTTAATAGTCATCATCATCATTGTAAAAAAGGACTTTAGCAAGTGAAACATTCGCAATACAGCTTAATCAACATACATAAATTACCGCCTAAGTTGGTTGAGTTATTAAAATCAGCTGAAAGTACGTCTGTCGTTGGTTTTGGTGTGACCCAAGAGCAGCAAGATTTTATGTTGCTCAAAGCCATTTTAGAAAATAAAAACTCTGATTTTTTTGAAGGGTTAACACAAGAGGTTGTTGAATATTTTTTAACCTTGAGTAAGAATCTGTCAGTTAGTTCAAATGGTTAGTTCAAATGGTTAGTTCAAATGGTTAGTTC
>TARA_R110002167_G_scaffold247863_1_pt1 | contig 88057 bp, 76 predicted proteins | sample TARA_R110002167 | Tara Oceans TARA_R110002167 (sample SAMEA4398238) | marine metagenome | biome: Polar Biome; feature: [MES] marine water layer (ENVO:01000295) within the mesopelagic zone...; material: water (ENVO:00002006), including particulate matter (ENVO:01000060) such...
GTGGATGCGCATTATAGGCACCACACGTTTTTGCGCAAGGCCTTTTTAAAGGTTTTTAGTAAAAAAGCAATCAACTGAATACTAATCAAACAAGACGGTATTAAAAATACACAACCACGTTCGATTTTGCTTAATTAAACTCCAGTTAATATACAGAAGCGCATTAACGAATATAAAACTGGATAAGAATTATAGTACATATTTACGATTTCAATAAAAAAGACGTGATTTAATGAATACATTGGTGAATAACAACGATTACCTCAGCTACCTATATAGTAGAGGTAAACTCTATAGTTAGATGCTATTGAAGAAAATCACTCTATAATTAACTTTCTTTTTTCTCGTTGGTACTATTGATGTCATCGATGGTTGAGTGTTGTTGTGTCTCTGTTTTATTCAATTCATCGCCAACGATGTGGGCCACTTTTAACTTCTTAATAGCTTTAATCGTGATAACAGGTCCAGATAGTGCATATATGTAGAAACCAAGACAAAGAATAATTGCTGGTTCTACAGAAATAATAACGAACACACCTACGAGCAATAACATCACCACGAAATTTACTTTCCCTCGCCAATCGACTTCCTTAAAGGAGTGATAGCGAAAGTTACTGACCATGAGTAGTCCTGTTAAGGCAGTAATCAATGCAGCAAGGTAATTTATATTGGTAGGGTCAAGCTCATATTTAGAACCACTCCAAATACTTCCAGCGATTAAGGCTGCTGCAGCGGGACTAGCTAGACCTTGAAAATAACGTTTATCGGCAACACCAACTTGGGTATTGAAACGAGCTAATCTCAATGCCGCGCAAGCGCAATAAATAAAAGCCGCTAACCAACCTATTTTACCTAAGTCTTGTAATGCCCAATTGTAAGCAAGGATGGCTGGAGCCATGCCAAAAGAAACCATATCGGCCAAACTATCATATTCAGCGCCAAAATCACTTTGAGTATTGGTTAATCTTGCGACTCTGCCATCGAGTCCATCGCAAATCATAGCAATAAAGATAGCGATTGCCGCTGACTCGAAGTGACCGTTCATTGATGAAATGACAGCATAAAAACCAGAGAACAGCCCTGCTGTAGTAAATAAGTTGGGTAATAAGTAAATACCTTTATTTTTTACTGGGTGATTAGGTGAATTTTGCATACACTTTACACATTATCGTTTTAGTTGTTGGATTTATACTCAAAGATAGCATATTTTGAAACATTCAAGCATGTCGTCAATTAGCTCTGGGATACTCACATGGGAATTATGCGTTTAGTTTTTGGCTTAGCCACTTTTGCATTTAGTGCATGCTTATATGCCGCGACGATTTACACTTGGGTGGATGATGCTGGGGTTGTGCATTACAGTCAGCAACAACCTTTAAATGTAGATGCTAGCAAGATTTATAGTGAAGATGTGGAACCCGCTAAAATTGGCACTTACACACCACAAAAAAAAACCGCTGTTAACGCGGAGTCTGAATTAGAAACGTCAGCAAAGATCATTAATGAAAAAGACAAACAACAAGCCAAAGACATCTGTAAAAGTGCTAAGCACAGCCTTAGTGTGTTGAAGACTCACAGCAAATTAAATCAACAAGACAAAGCTACTGGTGAAACTGTCGCCATGACAGAAGAACAGAGGCAAGCTGCTATTGCTGAAAACACCGAGCGAGTCAGGTTATTTTGTCAAAGCAAGTAATAAAAAAGGGAGCTAATGCTCCCTTTGTTCAAATAACTTCAGCTAATAATGCGGTATAACATTATTGATTGAAAGCTAGCTTGCCATCTTCTACTACAACTTTAATCATTTTACCTGGCAATAATTGGCCTCGAAGTAATTTTTGGGCTAAAGGATTCTCCACTTCTTGTTGCAATGCTCGTTTTAAAGGCCTTGCACCATAAACAGGATCGAATCCAGCTTCGGCAATTAATGATAAAGCGGCATCAGACAACTCAATATCAAACTCTTTCTCAATAAGACGCTTGCGCAACAATTCAAATTGAATGCTGGCAATGTGTTTGATATTTTCTGCATCTAAGGGATGGAATACCACAGACTCATCAATTCGATTCAAAAACTCTGGACGGAAGCTTTGTGTCACAACATTCATGACCCCAGCTTTCATCTCTTCATAACTCGTATGACCAAAGCCCTCTTGGATAATATCTGATCCAAGGTTAGAGGTCATGATGATTACCGTGTTTTTAAAATCAACCGTTCTGCCTTGACCATCTGTTAAACGGCCATCATCTAATACTTGCAACAACACGTTAAATACATCTGGATGTGCCTTCTCAACTTCGTCTAACAAAATCACTGAGTAAGGCTTACGGCGAATCGCTTCAGTTAAATAACCACCTTCTTCATAACCCACATACCCTGGAGGGGCACCAACTAAACGCGATACGGTATGTTTTTCCATAAATTCAGACATATCAATGCGCACAAGAGCCGATTCTGAATCAAATAAAAACTTAGCTAGCGATTTACATAATTCAGTTTTACCCACACCAGTAGGCCCGAGGAACAAGAACGAACCGATTGGGCGTTGCGGATCGGCAAGACCGGCGCGGCTACGGCGAATGGCATTAGATACCGCATCCACAGCCTCGTTTTGGCCAATTACACGTTCATGTAATGCGGTTTCCATATGCAATAGTTTTTCACGTTCGCCTTCGAGCATTTTTGAAACAGGTATCCCTGTCGCTTTCGATAGTACTTCTGCAATCTCGACATCAGTCACTTTATTACGTAACAGTGTCATATCTTGCATTTCGGCTTGTGATGCTAAATCCAACTGTTTTTCAAGTTCAGGAATACGCCCATACTGTAATTCAGACATCCGCGTTAAGTCACCAGCACGTCGAGCAACTTCTAAATCCATTCTCGCCTGTTCGAGATCAGCTTTAATATGTTGAGTACCTGCTAATGCTGCTTTCTCGGTATGCCAAATCTCATTCATTTCAGCCGCTTTACTTTCAACATCTCTCAGTTCATGTTGTAAAAACTCAAGACGTTTACGACTGGCTTCGTCTGACTCTTTACTTAACGCTTGTTCTTCCAGCTTAAGCTGAATAGCACGGCGCTCTAATCGATCAAGCACTTCGGGCTTAGAATCAATCTGCATCCTGATACTCGATGCGGCTTCATCAATTAAGTCGATAGCTTTGTCAGGCAGTTTACGGTCTGAAATATAACGATGCGACATGGTTGCAGCTGCAACAATAGCAGGATCAGTTATTTCAACATGATGATGTAATTCGTAACGCTCTTTTAAACCACGTAAAATGGCAATGGTGTCTTCAACGCTCGGTTCATCAACAATTACTTTTTGAAAACGGCGTTCAAGTGCAGCATCTTTCTCAATATATTGACGATATTCATCAAGTGTTGTTGCGCCGACACAATGCAAATCACCACGTGCTAAAGCAGGCTTAAGCATATTACCAGCATCCATTGCGCCCTCGCCCTTACCTGCGCCGACCATGGTATGCAGCTCATCAATAAACAGAATGACCTGACCTTCTTCTTGTGATAGCTCATTTAATACTGCTTTTAAGCGTTCTTCGAACTCACCGCGATATTTGGCTCCCGCAATTAACGACCCCATGTCTAATGACAATACCCGTTTATTTTTAATCCCTTCAGGGACTTCACCATTAACAATACGCTGAGCTAAACCTTCAACAATGGCGGTTTTACCGACACCAGGTTCACCAATTAATACCGGATTATTTTTAGTACGGCGTTGTAGCACTTGAATCGTGCGACGAATTTCCTCATCACGACCAATAACAGGGTCTAACTTACCTTGCTCTGCGCGCTCGGTTAAATCTACGGTAAATTTTTTCAATGCTTGGCGTTGATCTTCAGCATTGGGATCATCAACTTTCTGCCCGCCACGCATGTCTTCAATGGTTTTTTCCATTAACTCTTTGCTTGCACCAGAATCTTTTAATGCTTTGGCAAGGGGGTCATTATTTTCCAATGCAGCCAAGACAAACAATTCAGATGAAATGTATTTGTCTTTGCGCTTTTGCGCTAACTTATCGCATAGGTTTAGTAAACGAATTAACCCTTGTGATAACTGAACATCACCACCAGTACCTTCAACTTGTGGAAAACGCTCCAACTCTTGGCTAACCGCAGAGCGAAGCGCGCTAACACGAATGCCCGCTTGCGTAAGTAAAGAATGGATAGAACCAGAATCTTGATTTAACAGCGCCATCATTAAATGAATAGGTTCAATAAATTGATGATCGCGTCCCAATGCTAATGATTGGGCATCAGAAATGGCAATTTGAAACTTATTAGTCATACGATCGAGTCTCATACAACCTCCTAGGATCTGATACATGTGGAATGGGAAATTAATTCAGAAATGAATAATTTGTTAACTTAAAGATGGGGGCATTTAATGTAAACTCAAGGTTAAAACTTAATCTGGATCAAAAAATTGTTGATTTTTTATACTTGAAAGTTGTTACCAATAATAACTTAAGATTTTAGCCAAATGAGAGAAGCCATTCGTCCAGTTTGCTTGTCACGACGGTAAGAAAAGTAATCAGGTTCAGAAAAGGTACACACATCTGCGCTATAAGTTTGAGTAACGCCTGCTGTAGATAAACGCAACTTAGCTAAGCCGACTAAATCAGCTAAATATTTAGCATTATATTGGATAAAATGAGTTGCCGCTTGCGGATTTTTATTGATAAAAGCATCACGAACGTCAGGACCAACTTCAAATGCACAAGGACCAATTGCAGGACCTAAGTATGCGATTAATGTTGACGGTGGTGAATGAAACATCGCCAATGCTTGCTCGATGACGCCCTCACACAAACCGCGCCACCCGGCATGAACAGCGGCAACTTCGGTACCTTGTTGATTACATAATAATATTGGTAAGCAATCGGCCGTCATTACTGCACATACATGGCCAAACTGATTACTGTAACAGCCATCAGCTAACGCTATAGCACTGCCTGGGATCAATATTTGTACATCAACAACATTAGTACCATGAACTTGTTCAAGCCAAGTTGGCTCAGCCGGTAATGATAATTGCTGAGTTAATATTGCACGATTAGCGAATACATCTTGAGGCTTATCACCAACATGTAGCCCTAAATTCAAACTATCAAATGGGCTAACGCTGACGCCACCAAAACGATTTGTCATCGCAATGGCAACGTTAGCTGGTATTGGCCAATCGTGCTCAAGCATTATAAATACACTATCGGATTAAGCTCAGTATCGACTCGTAGTGCTTTTGTCAGCTCAACCATGTCATCAGGGATCGGCGCATGCCAAGTCATGATTTCACAGGTAAATGGATGAGCAAGCTCTAAACGCACTGCGTGTAAAGCTTGGCGCTTAAAGTTTTTGAGTAATTCAAAAAACTCTGGGCTAGCAGATTTAGGCGGACGAGGACGACCACCATAAACCGGATCGCCAACCAACTCATGGCCAATGTGTGCCATATGAACACGAATTTGGTGAGTACGACCAGATTCCAGACGCAAACGTAAACGCGTGTGAGCTCGGAACTTTTCAGACACTCGATAATGAGTCACCGATGGACGACCACCATGGATAACGGCCATTTGAGTACGTCTAGTTGCGTGACGTTCAATAGGTTCATCAACCGTGCCACCAGCCGTCATAGTGCCTAATACAATCGCTTCATACTCACGAACAATATCACGCGCCTGTAATGCGGCAACCAAATGTGTTTGTGCCTCAACTGTTTTAGCGACAACCATTAGCCCTGTAGTGTCTTTATCTAAACGATGAACAATACCCGCTCTTGGTACATGTTCAATATCTGGACAATGATATAATAAAGCATTCATCAATGTGCCGTCTGCGTTACCTGCACCAGGATGAACAACTAAACCAGCTTGCTTGTTAATGACAAGAATATGGTCGTCTTCATAAACAATATTTAAGTCGATATTTTGCGCTTTAGCACTCACTTCTTCTTCAAGTGTTGCCGTAACTTCTACCAACTGAGACTCGAAAACCTTTTCCCGTGGCTTGTCGACTGTGATACCGTCAATAGTAATTGCACCAGATAGGATCCATTCCTTGATGCGTGTGCGCGAGTAGTCAGGGAACAAACCAGCTAATGCTTGGTCTAATCTCAGACCGGTTTGTATTGCTGTTATCTCGCTTTTTAGATTAATCTCTTGTGTCATAGGAACCGTACCCCAGTTTAGGGGTCCAAAGTGAATGTGCTATCTGTTACAATCGGATGTTTTCTATTTTACCGTGAAATGGAAAAATTCTTAACAACAACTTAAAAAGAATTGAATTCAAGTATGTATAAAATTGCCAAAGGTGCCGCCCTAGTATTACTTTCACTGGCTATAACAGCCTGTAGTAGCAGTCCAGAAGACGATGATGTTGCCAGTAAAGCATCACCTGATGTCCTGTACTCTCAAGCAAGAACGTCAATGGAATTAGGTAATTACTCTAAAGCCGTTCGTTCACTTGAAGCATTGGACTCTCGTTTTCCATTTGGTCCGCACAAAACTCAAGTTCAATTAGACTTGATTTTTGCGTATTACAAAATGGATGATGCTGCCTCAGGACTTGCCAATATTGATCGCTTTTTACGCCTCAATCCAACGCATCCTAATATAGATTACGTCTATTATATGCGTGGTTTAACGAATATGCAGGCAGATAATTACTTATTTCACGATTTAATGAATATTGATCGTACCGATCGTGATCCTAAAAATGCTCAAGATGCATTTAAAGATTTTGATCGATTGATTAAATCGTATCCAAATAGCAAGTATTCTGCTGATGCACAACAACGCATGCAGTTCTTAAAGAACCGTTTGGCTAAATATTCAATTCAAGTTGCAGAATATTATATCAAAATGAATGCATGGAGTGCAGCTGCTGTTCGTGCTCAATCAGTTATGGAAAAGTTCCCTGGAACACCATCAACTGAACGCGCGTTAGAAATTATGGTTAAAGCGTATGGCGAATTAGGCCAGGAAAAATTACAACAAAACGTTAAAACCGTAATGAAAGCAAACTTTCCAACTAACGAAGTATTATCTAACTAGTCATCATTCAAACTCACGACTATTAATTAATGTTTCGCATTAAACGCTCCTCGGAGCGTTTTTTTATATCTGATTTTTCAATATTGAATAATTGAGTCGCAATTATTCAATATTTTTACTTGTTATGGTTATCACACAAGTAAAACGGCACCATAACACCATTTGCTGTAGCAACCATCATATGAATGAAGTATTTATGACAATATGATACTTAGGCTGAATTACATTCGATACGCCCAAAATACATCCAAACAAATCGATTTTTGATATAAATATTAAAAACAGGTTGACTCAATGGGTCAAAATCCTTTAAATTGCGTCCGTCGCCCGAATAGCTCAGTCGGTAGAGCAGAGGATTGAAAATCCTCGTGTCCCTGGTTCGATTCCGGGTTCGGGCACCATATTTACATTGGTGGCGACAGCGATTAATAGAATAAAGTTATTTCGCGATACATGTTTTGCAGGTGTGGTGGAATTGGTAGACACGTCAGCTTCAGGTGCTGATGCTCGTAAGGGCGTGGAGGTTCAAGTCCTCTCACCTGTACCAAATAACTTTATACGATTTAACAAAAAGGCCTCGCATTGCGAGGCCTTTTTGTTTTTGTTACTTGTATCACTTTGAAGAGTGTTAAAGCCACATATTATTTAGCTGCTCAGATAACATATTAACTGGATTGCTTTACTGTATCGTTAATCGTTAATGGTTAATGGTTAATGGTTAATGGTTAATGGTTAATGGTTAGGCAATAAAATCAGTTGGATGTTAACGCTACAATATCGCTATCTCGTTATGCTCCATCAAACAGTTGGTTCACTGACGAGTCCGTCAACTCGCCAGAAAACCTGCGACAACATAAAACAGTGATTACATGGGCTCAATATAATCCACCATTAGCTGCACAGTTTGATTTCCTCTAAACTCGTTCACATCAAGCTTATAGACCACACGAGCATGTTTAATGGTTGCATCAGGCCATATGGCTAAATCCACATTAAAAGCAATGCCGTCTAACATCGTACTGCCACATTCAGTCTCAAGTAATAATTTTAAGTGTTTTTCACCTACGATACGCTGTTGTACGACCTTGAATACGCCATCAAAGAGCGGCTCTTCAAAGGACTGCCCCCATGGTCCTGCATTTCGTAATAAAAATGCTGTATCAAGCGTCATTAATGGGCTCGATAACTCACCATCAGAGAGCAACTCTCCCGTCAGCTGTTCATAATCTAATACTTCTCTTACCGCATCATCATAAGCTTGCTTAAACTGCTCGAACACATCTGCTTTTAACGATAGCCCTGCTGCCATAGCATGACCACCAAACTTGGTTATCATTCCAGGATAGAGACCATTAATGCGTTCGAGTAAATCTCGCATATGCAGGCCTTTAATCGACCGGGCAGAACCTTTTATCGCACCATCACCGGCATCGGCAAAGGCAATAACCGGCCGATGATAACGATCCTTAATTCGTGAGGCCAAAATGCCAATAACACCTTGATGCCAATCTTCCTGAAAAATGGCGATACCCCACGGCAAATCTTCTTCATTGAGCGACACTTTCGATAAACTCTTTAATGCCTCTTGCTGCATACCCGTTTCAAGTTCACGGCGCTCTTGGTTTAATCCATCTAATTCGGCTGCCATTCTTCTGGCTAACATGATGTCTTCACACAGTAAGGTTTCAACCCCTAGTGCCATTTCATCTAAACGACCAGCAGCATTGAGCCGAGGTCCAACTGCAAAACCAAAATCAGCAGCAACAATCTTTTCAGGACTCCGCTTAGCCACTTCAAGCAATGCTGTAATGCCAACACGACAGCGGCCACTTCTGACTCGCTGCAAACCAGCATTGACTAGAATACGGTTATTCGTGTCTAGCGACACAACATCTGCGACAGTACCTAAAGCGACAATATCAAGCAATGTGCCCAGATTAGGCTCAGTAATTTGCTGTTGTTGATACCAATTACGCTGCCTTAATTCTGCACGTAAAGCAGACATCAGATAAAACGCTACCCCAACACCGGCAATAGACTTACTGGCAAACTGACAACCGGGCTGATTTGGATTAACAATAACATCAGCATTGGGCAAAGTGCTGCCAGGTAAATGATGGTCTGTCACGATAACTGTCATTCCCAGCAACTTTGCTGCTGCCACCCCTTCAATTGACGAAATACCATTATCAACGGTAATGAGTACATCTGCATTTTTAGTAAAAGCCACCGCAACAATTTCAGGGCTTAAGCCATAACCATAATCAAACCGATTGGGAATAAGGTAATCAACATGCTTAGCCCCCATCATTTTCAGCGCCAGCATACACACACTAGTCGACGTGGCACCATCAGCATCAAAATCCCCTACAATCAGAATCGATTGCTGCGCAGCAATAGCATCCGCAATAATCACAGCGGCTTCTGCAAGCCCTTTCATGGTATCTGGGCGCAATAACTTACTTAGCACTAATTCGCAGTTATCTTCATTGACGCCACGGCGAGCATAGAGCTGTTTCAGTAATGGCGATAAAGAAGCAGGTAAATGACTATCATCAACCTGAGGGCGACGGACTATTTTATGAGACAAAAGGCAACCTTAAACGGGTAATTAGAGAATAGAGCATAACAAAAAGGTGAGCCTAAGCTCACCTTGATTTTACGTTTTTAGCACACGCTTTACGACGTTGATTTACTAGTCTGAATTATAAATTCGATTCAATCGTACGTAATAAGTCTGCCGGAGCTTGATAACCAGGTACCATCACACCATTTTCTAAAATCAACGCTGGTGTGCCGTTAACACCGAATGACATACCTAACTTATACTGCGCTGCAATATCAATATCACAACTCGCCGCTTTAACATTGCCACCATTTTTAGCTTCTGTCATCGCTTTTAAAGGATCTTTAGCACACCATACCGCTTGCATCTCGTCTGCATTAGCAGATGGAATGCCCGCACGAGGATAAGCTAAATAACGAATCGTAATACCTAAATCATTATAGCCTTGCATTTGATTATGCAGCTTACGGCAATAACCACAATCCACGTCGGTAAATATTGTGACCACATGCTTTTCGTTTTTCGCTTTGTAAACCAACATCTCATCTTCAAACGGCTTAAGTAACGCTATACGAGGTCCTGCTAAAGCTGCCTCAGTTAAGTTTTTCATGCCTTTATCCATGTCATACAGATTGCCATGAAATAGCTTTGCGCCATCTTTGGTGACGTATAGGACTCCGCGGTCTGTTAGTGCTTGATATAAACCATCGACTGGAGATTGTTGAATGAGCATCACGTTGACCCCTAAGGTTTCAGTGAGTTTTTGCTTTAATGCTGATTCATTGGATACATCGGTCGCAGTTGCCGCTGACACAATAGGGGCAATAATAAGGCTGGCAACAAGGGCGAATGCTTTAGTTAACTTCATGGTAATTCCTATATTACACGGGTTCATAATCAATAGACCCGACTTCGTAAGCAAAACTTACAGATTAAATTTCGCTAGCGCAACAAATACTCATTATCTTAAATGTAAGAATTTGAAACCCACATGGATACACATCCCGCTAAGCTAACCGCGTGGATGATGTTGGCTATGTAGTTGCTGTAAGCGTACTTTAGCAACATGTGTATAAATTTGAGTGGTCGATAAATCACTGTGACCGAGTAACAATTGTACCACACGTAAATCAGCGCCATGGTTAAGTAAATGGGTAGCAAAAGCATGGCGTAACGTATGTGGAGATAGATGACATTGAATACCCGCTCTGGCCGCATACAATTTAATTCGATGCCAAAAGGTTTGTCTGGTCATCATTTGCCCACGGCGAGAGGGAAACAAAACATCAGACTGTTTCATACTTAATAGTTCAGCACGAGCAAACTTGATGTACTGCTCAACAGCTGTAATGGCCAGTTCACCTAAAGGGACCAAACGCTCTTTGCCTCCTTTACCCATTACCCTCACCAAACCTTGGCGCAAACTAATCTGCTCCATCGTTAAACTTACCAATTCAGTTACTCGCAGCCCTGTGGCATACAAAAGCTCTAACATGGCTTTATCTCGGTGCTCGATCGGATCATCAATATTTGGCTCTGATAACAAATTGTCTATTTGCGCTTCAGACAATGTATCCGGTAATTGGCGAACGAGCTTAGGTGACTTGATTAATGCAGTCGGGTCTTGGCTAATTTTCTGCTTAACTAATAAGTAAGCATAAAAACGCCGTAAACTACTGAGAAGTCTCGCTGTACTACTTTTAGCAAATTGCTTATCAAAACGTTCAGCAAGATAGTCACGCAGTAAGGCCTGGTCAACTTGCAGCAAATCCTTACCTTTAGTCAAAATGTAACGTTCTGCATTTTGTAAATCTGTACGATAAGATACCAAGGTATTATCACTTAGCCCGTTAGTTGACCATAAATCATCAAGAAACTGGTTAATTAAAGGATCGGGTTGATAAACAGGTTTGGCCAAAGCGGTATCCAATAAATAATAAAAAACGACGTTAGATAATCTATCATAACGTCGTTATATTGCTCTGTTAATTATGACCTATTTAACAATTAAGCATCCGCTTTTTGATCCAGATTTTTGGGTATAAACAAACACACAATTGCCGTTAACGCAGTAGGTAGCAACCAAGCCATCCCCTCTACATGCAGTGGCATAAAGTCTAGGAAGCTCATATCCATGCCTGCCGTTTGTAACCCATCAAAAATTCCGAAAAACAATGCCACACTCAGCACGACACGATGCGAAAATGCCGGTTTAGCAAAGCGTTCTGTCAAAAAAGTCACCAATACCAATGCTATCGCAACTGGGTAAATCGTCATTAACACAGGAATACTGATGCTTATTAATTGCGATAAACCTACGTTAGCGACAGTGGCACAAATCACACTTAATAAAACCACCAGCAACTTGTACGATAATCTAGGCATTAATTCATTAAAAAATTCAGAACAAGCGGTGACTAAACCAACCGCAGTCGTTAAGCAAGCAAGCGTCACAACCGTTGACAGCATTAAGGTGCCAATATTGCCAAAATGATGAGTCACATAGTTTGTTAAAATTTGGCCACCATTGTCGGCACCAATAGCAAAATCACCTGCTGAAGCACCAAGATAAAATAACGACACATACACAAATGCTAAACCACCAGCAGCAATAAATGCTGCACGAACTAAATACTTAGTTTGATCGGCCGCATCGTTAACACCTTTCTTGCGCAACAAATCGATGATTAGCATACCAAACATCAATGATGCCAAGGTATCCATGGTGTTATAACCTTCAATAATCCCTTTGGTTAATGGACTATTAATATATTCACCAACCGGCAGGTTCACCTCTGCGCCAGGAAGAATAATCACAGAACTGGCTAATCCCACCAATAGTAGAATCAATACAGGCGTAAGTATTTTACCAACGCTATCGAGTAATTTTCCTGGAAATAAAGATAAAAACATCACAATGGAGAAAAACACCAAAGTATAAATAAGTTGCGCAATACTGAACTCTTTGCCGCCGAGCATCATTAACGCATCGGGATTACTAATAAAAGGTCTTGCGCCAATTTCAAATGCCACCAATGCAGTACGTGGGGCGGCAAATGCTGGGCCAATGATGATATAAATCGCAATGGCTAATGCTGTAGCCGCAAACGCAGGTAATAACGCCATCACTTTACCGTTAGCTTTAGCAACGGCAATTAAGCCTATAAGTGGCATACCCACTGCGGTAATTAAGAAACCGAACATCGCAAAAGACATATTCTCGCCAGCAAGCATGCCAGCAAAAGGTGGGAAAATTAAGTTACCCGCACCTAAAAAAAACGCAAAGGTCATAAACCCTAACCCTAGCGTATCAGTCACACTCATTTTGGTTGTTTGCACTACTAGCCTCGTTTTATTGTTATGTTTTTTAACAAACCTAATTGATTACGCCATAATTAGCTACTGCTGAGCTGAACGAATAATAAATTGTAAAGTTAAAAATACACTTAAAAAATAGTAAACTTTGTTAAGAGAGTAACGAAAATGACTCGTTAACTCAGTATTCAGCGTTACATCCCTGTCAAATAGCCTTAATTAGACTTTTTACTCGATTTAATTCGTAAAAAAGCGCGCAAACTAATACCAAATATCGCCTTAATACTCAAGCTCCAGCCCCCTAAACAATAAAAAAAACCAGTTTAGTTACGATTTATGGCAAGACTTGTGTACATATTCACCACATCTATGATTTTTAAGTTAATTGACCATAACAAAAAGTCAACCATACAGGCTGGAGACAATTAACACGCGACAGTAAAAATCAAAGCAGTTATGATCTTATCCGAGTCGTCCACACAGCCCAAAGAGTAATCAATTATCTATGTCTTTTACGTTTAAACAATTTCATATCGATGATCAACAGTGTGGTATGGCAGTCAGTACTGATGCAGTTTTACTCGGAGCTTGGGCTGAATTAACTAAATCAAGTCATATTTTAGATATCGGTGCAGGAAGTGGTTTACTCAGTTTAATGGCTGCACAACGAAGTCCTCATCACACCAGTATTATTGCAGTAGAAATAGACAATGCTGCAGCAAAGGCTTGCCAATTTAATATTAAGCAAAGCCCTTGGTCAGAGACAGTGCAACTATTTCACGGTGCTATTCAAGACTTCCAACAACGTCACAACAACAATGATGAGCCATTATTCGACCATATTATTTGTAACCCTCCCTACTTTGAACAGGGCACACAAGCCAAAAATAGTGCACGTGCTGACGCCAGACATACTAATACCTTGTCCTTTGCAGAATTACAGAACGTGATTAGCCAATTACTAGCCCCGCAAGGCACGGCAAGTGTTATTTTACCGCTGCAAAGTTTAGCCAGTTTTATCCAACAACTTAACGCTTATGGTCTATTCGTTGCTAAGCAGCTTGATATCATTAGCATTGAGGGAAAGGTAGCTAACCGATCAATATTGGCAATCCAACACGACCCAACAACAGCTGAACCACAAACACTAACCAATCCTGCTGTGGAAACTCAGTATCATCAAATGACGATCCGCGATAAACAAGGGCGATACAGCGAAACGATGATAGATTTATGCCGTCCATTCTACTTAAAGCTTTAGCCTGCTCATTAGGTCAGCTATAATACTCAACTATTTTTCAGCGAGACCAGCGCATGCAATTTGAAGATTTCCAGCTCGACCCTAGCTTATTAGAGTCACTCAAGGCCATGGGACACAACACCCCTACCACTATTCAGCAGCAAACTATTCCATTGGCCATGGATCAGCGGGATATTTTAGCGCGTGCGCCAACCGGCACCGGTAAGACAGCCAGTTTTTTACTGCCTGCTTTACAGCACCTTATTGACTTCCCACGTCGTTTTGAAGGCCAAGCACGCATTTTGGTGCTAACGCCAACACGTGAATTAGCCAGTCAAATTCATCGTTATGCAAGCCATTTAGCCACTGGGCTTGAGCTTAATATCGCCATTATTACTGGTGGTGTGCCATATGGCCCACAAGAAGAAGCACTTGCAGACAATGTTGATTTATTGATCGCCACCCCTGGTCGATTAATGGAATACCTAGATAAAGACAAATTTGACGCCACTGAAGTTGAAATTTTAATTATTGATGAAGCTGACCGTATGCTTGATATGGGTTTCTCATCAGTAGTGCAATCAATTGCCATTGAAGCTCAAGGCCGCAAACAGAACATGCTGTTTTCTGCCACGCTTGAAGGTAATGGGGTTAACCGTTTCGCTCGCGACTTATTAACCGATCCAGTAATGGTCGATGTTGAAGCGCCACGCAGTGAAAAAGCAAAAGTACACCAGTGGGTTCACTTGGCTGACGATCAAGCACATAAATTTGCGTTGTTATGTCATATTCTTCAACAAGAAAATGTTACACGCACCATTGTGTTTGTTAAAACTCGCGAAATGGTTGCCAGCCTTGAAGGTTTATTGCTAAAAGCGAATATCCCATGTGCATTTATGCGTGGCGATATGGAGCAGAAAAAACGCTTCCAAGCACTGGGTCGTTTTTCTAAAGGCGAAGTTAATGTGCTTTTGGCGACGGATGTTGCAGCTCGAGGAATCGATGTTGATGATATTACTCATGTGATTAACTTTGACATGCCACGTTCTGCTGACGCGTATGTTCATCGAATTGGCCGTACTGCGCGCGCGGGCGCAAAAGGAACAGCGATTTCATTAGTTGAAGCGCACGATATGCGTATTGTGTCTAAAATTGAACGTTACATTGAGATCCCACTGAAACGCCGTGTGATTGAAGAACTTCGCCCTAAACACAAAGAAGCTAAAGTGCCTGGTAAGAAAAAAGCCAATGCAAAAGATGCTCGAGTTAAATCGAAAAAATATAAGAAAAAGTAACTTTTAGGCAGACTTATATTACGTCCTAAAATACATTGACCAACTAGTATTAAAGCGAATTACTCTGTAATTCGCTTTTTTTATCCCTAAAGCCTATAAATCATCACTAACTAGACCTAATACCACTGCAAAGTGTCAAGATATGTCAATTTATGCACAAAAAACACCCACCAAGTAAATCAATTCTAAGCCGCTAATTACTATGAATTAAAACGTTAACAGTACATTTCATCCTAGCTCAAACATCTCAAAAATATCCGTTTATTAAGCTTTAATCGTAGAATCATAAAAAACACAAAATTTTGAAACATTTTATTTACATCAAACTATTTAGATAAACGTCATACTCTGTTAATTTAGATGTAATGAGTAATAAAAATGAATCTGAATGAACATGTTAGCCAACGAAGTTAACTGTCTTTAGCATTATTTCAGCATGGATACGCAAAAGAAATGATAAAAATCATACTAAGAAGATTGTCACCACTCTTGATCATTATTGTATTTGTTGGGTTAGCCCTGGCACTTATTAGCACCCAAGAAGCTCCAGAGCAAAAAGATGAAGCTATCAGTGTACCTATTATTGATGTGCAAACTGTTACGCCGCAAACCTTGTCGCTTAACCTACCCTCTTATGGCGTGGTAAATCCCAAATATAAAACTCAGCTTGTCACCGAAGTTCAAGGGCGCATGTTGAGTATTTCAGCCAATTTTGTTGCCGGTGGCGTGGTTAAAAAAGGCGAACAACTGGCTATTATCGAACCATCTGATTACGAAGCTGACCTTATTCAGGCCGAAGCGACTGTCGCTCAAGCAACAGCTGCATTAAATGAAGAAAAAGCCCGCGGTGTAGTGGCTAAAATTGAATTTAAAGACTTTGGCAAAGGCTTACCGCCAGAGCTAGGGTTACGTATTCCACAACTGAAAAAAGAACAAGCCAACGTCAAGTATGCAGAAGCTGCATTAGCACGCGCACAACGTAACTTAGCGCGCACCGTTATTCGCGCGCCATTTGACGGCATAATTAAGGCCCGCAATGTCGACTTAGGCCAATATGTCACGTTAGGCACAAACTTAGGTGAGCTATACGACACCAGTATTGCCGAAATCAGATTGCCGTTAGCAAATGAAGATCTCGCTTATTTAGAGTCTGTCGATAATCCTGAAACCGCAGTTACACTCACAGCATTGCTGGCGGGTAAGCAAGTCTCTTGGCAAGGCAATATAGTGCGCAGCGAAAACGTCATCGACGAACAAACTCGCATGGTATACCTCGTTGCTGAAATTCATGACCCGTATCTGCGCAACAACAAAACCGAAGGTCAGTTGCCCTTAAAATACGGCAGCTTTGTTAATGCCGTTATCACAGGCAGAACCGTTAATGATGTAGTAAAGCTACCTCGTCATGTGGTGCGTAATGGTCAGGTTGCCGTAGTGAGTGCAGATAATATTATCGAAATGCGCAAGGTGAACATTATTCGCTCAGACGTTGATACCATTTATATTCAAGGCAGTTTCAAGGCAAATGAGCGCGTATCAACCACTAGCATTAACAGCTTGAATTCAGGACAGGTTATCAAAGTACTGGGCGAAGAAACCAAGACTGAACCAGTCGATACTGACACCCAAGCCGCTACGACTGCAGGTGAATAATAATGGATACTAATAAAGGAATTATCGCCTGGTTTGCCCGCAACAGTGTCGCCGCCAACTTACTGATGGCAGCCTTGCTTATTGGCGGTTTGTTTAGTGCTGTATTGATTAATAAAGAAATATTTCCAACATTTGAATTAAACCTCATCAATATCAATGTGGCCTACCCCGGTGCTGCGCCACAAGAAATTGAAGAAGGGATTAATATAAAAATTGAAGAGGCTATTCAAGACATAAGCGGGATTAAAAAAGTCACTTCTGTTGCCAGTGATAGTGTTGGCTCAGTGACGATTGAAGTCGAAGACGGCTACGAAGTACAGCAAGTTTTAGATGAAGCCAAGCTGCGTATCGATGCTATTGCGACCTTTCCAGATAACATCGAAAAACCCAATATTTACCAAATAAAGCCAGAAAACAATGTCATTTGGGTGTCGGTCTATGGCGACATGACCTTGCATGACATGAAAGAAATGGCGAAGAGTATACGCGACGACATTACCGATTTACCCGCGGTCACTCGAGCAAAAGTTACTGGTGTTCGTGACTACGAAATAGGCATTGAACTGTCTGAAGACAAATTACGTGAATATGGTATTACGTTTACCCAAGTCGCTTTAGCAGTACAAAACTCATCGATTGATTTACCCGGTGGCTCTATTCGTGCCCAAGACGGTGACATCTTACTACGTACAAAAGGCCAAGCTTATACTGCAGATGACTTTGCTCAAATTGTAGTAGAAACCCGTGCTGATGGCAGCCGGATTATGTTACCGCAAGTGGCCACCATTAATGATGATTTTGAAGAACGTTTAGAGTACACCCGCTTTAACGGCAAACCTGCTGCCGTGATTGAAATTACCAGTATCGACGATCAAAATGCGTTAGATATTTCTTCGCAAGTTAAAGCTTATGTTGCCGAACGTAAAAAGAGCTTACCAAGTAATATTCAACTTGATACCTGGGGTGATTTAACTCACTACCTGCAAGGCCGTTTAAACATGATGTTGTCGAACATGTTTTATGGCGCCCTGCTGGTATTTATTATTTTGGCTTTGTTCTTAGATCTTAAACTCGCTTTTTGGGTCATGATGGGCTTACCGGTGTGCTTTTTGGGCACCATGCTACTGATGCCACTTGAGCCGTTTAACATGTCGATTAACATGCTGACCTTATTCGCGTTTATTCTGGTGCTGGGGATCGTCGTCGACGATGCCATTGTCATCGGCGAAAGTGCCTATACCGAGTTAGAGGAAAACGGACACTCGTTGGATAACGTGGTAAAAGGAGTACAAAAAGTAGCCATGCCAGCCACTTTTGGGGTTCTCACTACCATTGCCGCCTTTATCCCGATGATTATGGTCTCAGGACCCATGGCCATTATTTGGAAATCCATCGGTATGGTGGTGATTTTGTGTTTAGCGTTTTCGCTGATTGAATCAAAACTGATTCTACCCGCGCATTTAGCTCACATGAAAATCAAAAAACGCAGAGCACCGACTCATTTTTTATCGCGGTTTAAATTTTCCCTCAACGAATGGTTACAGCATTTCATTCATAACGTCTATCGTCACTTTTTAGAGCGTTGCATTAAACAACGTTACAGCGTAGTGGCAGTGTTTATTGGGGTACTGATTTTGTCGATTGCGTTAGTGCAAAGTGGCAAAGTGCGTTGGGTTTTCTTTCCTGATATCCCATCCGATTTTATTCAAGTACAACTTGAAATGGAAGAAGGCAGCTCTGAACAAAACACCTTAAAAGTGCTACAACAAGTCGAAGATGCGTTGTACAAGATGAACGCCAAACTTGAAGAACAATATGGTTACCCAATGGTGAAACACAGCTACATTGAGCTTAGCTCACGCAGTAGTGCGTTTGTGTTTACCGAACTGACCAAAGGCGAAGACCGCGAAGTAGACGGCGTCGCAATTGCAGAAGAATGGCGTAAACAACTGCCCGAGTTATTGTCAGTTAAAAAGCTTAACATCAATGCCAGTACCAACGATGCTGGCGGAGATTTATCATTCCGCTTAACGGCAACCGACCTAGGCCAATTGTCTGAAGCGGCCAAAGTGCTTAAAGCTAAATTAGCCACTTATGAAGGCGTTTATGATATTACCGATAACTTCTCATCGGGCTCGCACGAAATTCGTTTAAACATTCGCCCAGAAGCAGAAGCACAAGGACTAACACTGTCTGATTTAGCTCGCCAAGTCCGTTACGGCTTTTATGGTTATGAAGCCCAACGTATTTTACGTAATAAAGAAGAAGTGAAAGTTATGGTGCGTTACCCATTAGAGCAACGCCGTACTGTGGGTGATCTTGAAAACATGCTTATCCGCACTCCGTCAGGCGCGGCGGTACCATTCTCAACAGTAGCAGATATTGAATTAGGCGAGTCATATGCGTCTATTACTCGTGTCGATGGCCGACGAGCTATCACCATTACGGCTAATGTGAATAAAAACAATGTTGAACCATCAAAAGTGATCGCTGAAATTCAGGAAGATTTTTTACCTGAATTAACCGCACGATTCCCTAAAGTGGCTTCAGCATTGGATGGCGGCAGCTTGGATGAACAAAATGCCATGCTAGGGTTAGCGCAAGGCTTCTTTTTTGCCATGTTTACTATTTATGCCTTAATGGCTATTCCATTAAAATCGTACACTCAACCGCTCATTATCATGTCTGTGATCCCGTTCGGCATAATTGGCGCCTTGTTTGGTCACTATATTCTTGGTTTATCTATGAGCGTATTAAGCTTATGCGGAATTGTGGCGCTAGCAGGGGTAGTGGTAAACGACTCGCTTATTTTAGTCGACTTTGTTAACCGAGCTCGTGAAGAAGGTAAGTCGCTAATGCAATCGGCTATCGACTCTGGTTGTTATCGCTTTAGAGCAATTATCTTAACCTCGCTAACCACCTTTGTTGGCTTGGTGCCGATTATTATGGAGAAAAGCTTACAAGCTAAAATTGTCATCCCAATGGCAACATCGTTAGCTTTCGGTATTTTGTTCTCTACTGTAGTGACGTTAATTTTAGTGCCGATTTTGTACATTATTCTTGATGATATAAAACGCCTATTAAGACGATTTTATATTTGGTGGTGGCAACCTAAACCAGCTGAAAGTGAGTTCAGCTCTGACGAGCACCATTAATCGAATTAATCCCGATTGTTAACAAAAAAACAGAGCTAACTCAGCTCTGTTTTTTTTGCAGTAAAATCTGCGAGCTGAGCAACATAGTCACTATTAAAATTCAGCTAAAATGACCGCTATAATCTCCATGAAAGAAAGCCTGACATGACCGACACAACGTTACCAATGCCAACCTCACCTATACCAACATTAGTTTACGATATCGGCAAGCACCGTTATCTCAATATTACTGCTAGGTGCACCTTAAGATGCCAGTTTTGCCCCAAACATAATGGCTCCAAACAAGTGCATGATTATGACTTATCACTCACTAAACGCATTACCGCTGATGACGTTTTACCCTTGCTAGGCAATGTACATGAGGTTGAAGAATATGTTTTTTGTGGTTTTGGTGAACCTACTTTAAACCTTGACTGCTTACTGCAAGTTGCTCATGTAATAAAAGCGCAAGGCGGCAAAGTGCGATTAAACACTGACGGCCTCGGTAACCACTTTCATAGAAGGAATATTTTGCCAGAGCTCAGTCAATGTATAGACAGTTTGTCTATTTCGCTTAACGCCGATACACCAGAAAGCTATCAACAGCATTGCCGCCCTAAGCTTGCCAATTCGTATACTGCATTGCTGGATTTTATTAAGCTTGCACCGAGTTATATCTCCCAAGTTCAAGTGAGTGCCATTAACGGACTCGCTAATGTCGACATTGACCGCTGCCGTGATATAGCAGAACGAAATGGCGTAGTATTTAAACAGCGGGAACTTGATAACATTGGTTAAACAAATAGCACCTAATCGCAGCTAGACGTTTTCGCGAATGCCGGCTTCATGCTAGTATTGCCACCAAGAGAATGCTAAAAAAGTGGCACCATGTCTAAACACACAGCTGTGAGTTCTTCAAACTCGTTATTAATTTCTTCACAGGCGACTCATTGGTCGCAACAGCACATTCTTTCGCTGCTAAGCCAATTGATTATTTTATTAATTGCGGTGTTTATTGTCACTAGTATGGTAGTCAATTTAGGCGAGCGTCGCCTACAAGAAGATTGGGCAGATCAGCGCTATAGTGAGTTACAAACTGTCGCGTCCTTAGCCTATGACAAAGTGTCATTTTTACAGTTTAGAACCCAAATCATCGCCAAAGGTGAGTTACTGAGACAATACCTGCAAAACCCATCAGAAAAGCTGCAATTAAAAACCATCGAAAACTGGGATTCATTAACTGACAATATTCCAGAACTGCTTGGGCTGGCATTGTTTAACCCTCAAGGGCAACTCCAATTTGCCACTACCGGTAGTTTCAATAACATGCAACTCCCCGCTGCATTATTAGGCTCGGGCAGAAATATGGGCGGCAACGACATTTACACTTCACCAATGGCATTTACGCCGATTGATGGCATCTTAGAACCCTATTTTTATCAGTTATCATGGATTGAAAATCCAGACCAAAGTATTAAAGGCTATTTGGTCACTTACAATTCGATCGTTAAATTACTTGAAACAATAAAACCGGCTTTTTTTAATCAAAATTCACCATTGCTCATGCTAGATACTCAAGGGTTCCTCTATGCAGGAGCCAACCAACCTGCACCACTAGACAATATGCCCGATGCACTAGGCGCAAGTTTAAAGCAATCTTACCCAGAATTGTGGCGAGTGATGGCCATGAATAACTTTGGCCAATTTCACAGCCATGATTCCACTTTCGTGTATTTAAAAGTCGAGTTAACCAGTCAATACGAAACCAAAAGAGAATACTTTCTATTGTCTTATATTCGTCATGACGACATTGCTGCTCGATATGCACAATGGCGAATAGTGATCATTATCGCAGGATGTTTAATCGCTCTGCTCGCCAGTTTACTGATAATACTAAGGCATAGATTTGTACTTGAGCGACGCGCAAAGCAAAATAGCGTTCAATTGAGTAACGGTTTGTTTAACAGCGAATTGAGCTGTTTAATCGTTAACGATAGCGGTCGAATCCAGAGCATAAATGCCAAAGCTGCTGCTGCACTATCTTTACCAGCTGACGTTCTTAAAGACCGCAGCTTGCAACGAGTATTGCATCTTGATGATGAACGCTTTAATCACATTAAAGAGGCGTTAACCCATCATAAACAATGGCATGGTGAGATCAGTTTAGAGACGCTAAATAGTAGTATGCTACAAACACATATTCGCAGTAAAAAGTGCCCTAACAGTAATGAACATTACTGGTTAGTCACATTTGAAGACATTACCGCATTGTTTGAAAGTCAACGCCAAGCCTATCTCTATCAATTAATGAGTAGCGGAGCGGTTGCTATGGCACTCACCGATGCCAGTGGATTAATAATAAAATGTAATAACCAATTTGATCACCTGATGTCTTTACACGGAGACACCAATATTTCGATCACCGAACTACTCGGCGATGAGCTGAAAAATCAATGGCAAAATATTACTGCACAAATTAGCCTACAGGGAGAGTGGACTGCGCAAGTTATGCCATTTAACCATAGTCGTTATGACCATTGTTTAAAAACGACGCTAGCAGGCCAATTGACATTTGAAGGTGATATTGAATACCTTATTTGCACATTTGAAGAGACCACACCAGCGGTGTCGACCCAAAGTAACAGTAACGTCATTGGCCATAGAAGCGCCATAGTGCTTCGTTTAAATGAGCTTGAAAATTACTTTTTCAAGCTCAGCGAACTCACTAAAGAACACTCAAGCTTACTGGTAATGGATATTAACCCAGAAGGAATTTTCAGTAATATGGGTAATATGAGCCAGCTTGAAAAGCGTCAAAAGGACATTGAACTGCAATTATTGATTGAGTTACCGCTTAATTATCAAATAGCACAATGGCAACTCGGAAAGCTCGTCATCTTGCTGACCGAAACAAATGCAAACTCTGCACATCAATATGCGATTAATATGCTTCAAAGTCTTGAAGAAAAGAATTTAGGTGAAGGGATTAACATTGGTATCGCCAGCTACTTGCAGCCACAAAGTTTAGATACATACCTAGCTAACGCTGAAATAGCATTAAAAAGAGCTAAACAATCTGTTGACCAGAACATTTGCCAAGCCTTTACGCGCCCCACGAACAATCAAAGTAATCATTAAACTAACAACCGCCGGTGAAATTGATCGATAAAATCACCTGACGCAGTATTGTGTAACGTCAGGTGATATTCAATTGGAACCGTTGTTTAATGACAGGATAACTCCCATCCATTAGCGACTCGATGAGCACTTAAATACGAGTATTGCGTTCAATCGAACCTTAAGCGTGTGGTTTCGGATGACTAACCACTTCAGGAAGGATCTCATCAGATTCGAGCCTGAAAGGCTGAACATTATCAGGCAGTTTACTTTCGGTAATTTCAACAATGCTTGAACGATTCATGGTCACTTTAAAGCGAGCATATTCAGGTTGTTGCTTTCCGTCACGTAACACCGCAACCAAATTGACTTGATAACGACGCTCAACAGATTCATTGCTAATATTGCCTTCACTTTCTGAGTATATTTTAGCTTTTCCGCGCTCTAAATGGCGTGCAAAAGGCACTAAACTGAAATTCACTTGTTCTTGTATCTGTGAATAATCTGCCTCAAAGGGCTTATTGGTTACCTTAGTTGCAATACGATAATGCAGTACTTCCGAGTCCACTTTATTCTGGCTGTGGCGTTGCCTCATAATATCTGAAACCGCTTTAGGAATATCTTGGCTGCGCATAAATTCAAGCCAAACTAACTGCTTGGCCACCACTGTTTGAGTGGTGGTATCACGTAAAATACGGCTCCACCTTGGACGACCGCGTTGGATAAGGCGCCACATCGCATTACGAAAATCCTCTTTAAAGATTTCCCTGAAACCATAAATGACTGCTAACGTCAGTAGCAAGGTCAAGGTTAATCCATTAAAGAAACCTTGCGCTTTTATAATCAACGCCGATACCACTAGCATTACCAGCCCAGTGGCGACGCCAGTAACAAACTTCTTTAGCCCTACCCCAAGCGGTTTTAATTCTTCTTTTAATACTACGCCTTGTTGAATGAGTCGACGCAATAGCAACATCTTATTAGAAATACGGTTGGCGTCTTGCTGGGTTTGCATAGAGTTGTATTTACATACTTGCTCGCGGTAGTGATTTTCGTTACGACATAAGTTAAGTACTTTTTCTTTAACATCACTATAGTCAGCACTTCTAGGACTACGTGCTAATGTCTTTAATAACTGCTGTTCACAAAACCAAGACAAGTAGTTATCTGCATGCTCAAAATAAGATTTCCACTTAGGATCATTCGGTTCATTGCGACGAAACTTTTTCAATAGTTGCGTAACCACATCACAAAGTTCATCTAAAGCAGGATAAAACTCATTGAGATCAAGTTTTTGGTGTAGCTCTTTTACGTCAGTTTCAATGGCAACAGCAAATTGATAAGCGAATAAATTAAGGTATAAACGAAACTCTTCTAAGGTTCGTTTATTTAAACTGACGAAACGAGACTGAACTAATGGTAAATGCAGCCCTTTAGAATAATAAGAGCGACGTCCAAGAATACTACTGTGATAATAATCCTCTTCATCTAAGGTATGCGAACCAATGCCCATTTCTGTTGGCAAATAAAAATACAGATCAAATACCCGCTGATCACCAGGGCCCATTTGATGACTGAACTTAATTGATAACGCTTCTTCTTGTTTTACTTTAACTTTTGCCACTATATATTTCACACACCTTTTAAAATTGACACTGATCTACTATACCGCAAAGGGAATATTAAGCTAAAAGTTAATTTATTCAATCAAAATTAGTCTGAAGTATTTGCGGATAGTAACTGACAGGACCAGGTGTTATTACTTGGAAGGAATTTTAATGTTGCTTTGGTCAATGTCTGATCTAGGTCAATCACTTGAATCTGCTGAGATACACTAAAACCATCCTTAAAGTCAGGGGTAGTTATGCCATATTCGTTGCGTAAATATGGATGTAGTCGACTGTTTTCTTGCCAACTGATAGGTTGTAGTGTTAATTCTAGATGATAAGTAAATGAGCCCATATCAACACGCTTGACCTTACCTAATAGATTAGCAATTTCAGTAACATCTGTTGAGGAATCAAGTTTATAAGTCAATTGAGCTTGATGATGATCAATGTCTAACATTAACCATAAATTGCTTTTATCAACCGTTAATAACGATTCTCCTTGTTGACTAAAATAGCCATCAGCATGGCAATTGAAATACCAAACATTATGGGTATTTGCAATACGATTCAGAACACTAATAGCAATAAATATGATAAGCAGAAAACTTAATACAAAAAAAAGCTTACCGCGTTTTGACCGCAGTAATCGGTGCATTTTAATGTGTATTAATCTAGCCACAAATGTGTACCTTTTGTAGCCATTGCTGGGTGATAAATGGCGTACTCATATCATCGATACTGACTTTAACGCTATTAACTAATGGTGTCGTTTCACTCGCGTCGGTCAATGTGAAACTCATATAATCTTGATTGGCAGACAGAGCAACGTGAATTGAATCCCAGCGAATATTATGACAAAGACGTAATTGCGATGATAAGCAGTCCGCATGTAATATGGCATCTTGCTGATTATTATTGCCAAATACAAATAGCTGAACAATATGCCCATCAGGGGTCAACACTTGACGCAATACATCGGCCTGGGCAAACTCCGGAGGGTTTAGCTTAGAGTAAACAAATAACAACACACCTAATAGAATTACAATAATAAACAGATACTGACCTAAAGATAATAGCCGCTCAGGTAGTTCCAATATTTTGGTACGCTTAGCGGTGGCTGTGGTATATAAAATCACCCCCTGTTCTGGTACATATTCAATAAGATTGGTATGGCGCTGACACATGTAATTGATAATTTTGCTGATAATATCGAGTAGTTCAGCATGGGATAATTGGTGAGGACAGTCGCCTGAAATAGCCACAGTTTCAAGCATAGATAAGGGAACAACTTGACCACGATGTTGGACTAACTGGCTCAAAACCCAATACTCGTGATCATTTAAATGCCACTGAGTTGCCGTGGTCTGATCGACCAACAAACGTCGTGTATTGTCGAACCAACAACATCCTATTTGCATCGCACTGTCTCAGTGTATCGACCGATACAAAAAGTATACTCTCAAAGTGAGAGTTGCATGGTTGTTAAGTCGGCTATCCTGTGGATAATATTGCATATTCGTGAACTAGTTCGCGAATATGGTGATTATTTGCGCAAGGTATAATTGCATGATAATGAATGTAGAAATCGCTAATTTATATCATTGTTGATTCGACCGTATTTGGAATGAGAAAGGTTAAAGCAAGGTAAATACTGGCCTAATAAGGAGTGCAGTTAATCAAGCAGGCAATAGTAGAAATGGAGTCATCAATAGCGAGCATTTTAAAGATAGAATCAACTCAATCAGTGATGAATAACGGTTGGAGGGATATTTTCAAGCGAGTTAATGCCGCGATTGAATAAGGCTACGGATTAACAGTGGCTCATCAGCAAGTTTTTCTGGTATACCAGTAAGATAATATTACGGCTAACGGTCCATAAAAAAAGCTGGCAAAGCCAGCTTTCTGTTACTTACACTCAAGTTAACTTAAGGCTATTAACTTAAAATGCGTAAAGTAATGTCATGTTTGTTTCAGTGTCAGTACTTTCTTTGTCATCAAGCGGTTCACTGTTATAACGAACAATAACGGCAAATTTCATCGCTAGAGCACCAACGATATTTGCAGTTAATGACGTTTCAGAACGTGCATCTAATTTACTACCCCAATCGGCAACAAATTTCTGCTGGAACTTAGATGAATCACTGATCTTGGTTTGGAAATCAATCACCGCGTGAGCAACAACGCTGTCGTCGCTATCATAACCTTCTGCCAGTGCTGATTCTTCATCAAGTTGCTGATAAATATAACCAGGACCTGCCTCTGCTTTTAAAGACATTCTGTCGGTGTCAATAAAACGGTGACCATAACCAGCTGAAGTCGTTGAAGTGAAATCGTAACCCGTGAATGGATCAACTTCATAGTTAGTGTTAGCAAACAAATAGCTCACATCATTAATTTGATAGTCGCCTTGCACACCAAGGAAATAACGCTTTGCAGTCACTTCTTCTGTGTCTTCTTTGTATAATCCTTCAAACACATACTCGTTTTCCCAGTCACCTAATTCTTGTTTCAACGCTAGGCGCGCTTTAAACGAAGAAGTATCGGTATTACCTGTGGTTAAAGTCGCACCTAATTCTGCTTCACCAGCAAGAGTGGCATCACCTTCAACAAACTCACTTCCAGCATGTGCTGCAAATGGCATGGTTAGTGTAATTGCTGCAGTAAGTAGCAGTTTTTTCATGTCATTTCGTCCTTTATTTACTATTTACAAAATCTAATGGGGGGCATGCGCTTAAAATTCCCACGCATACTAACACTTTGATCGCAGAATTGAAAAATAGTCATCCCCTTAAGCGCTAAGCTACAAGGCTCTTAGATTGCCAACGGCCACTGCGCCAACGCCACAACATCGCCAACCCTCTAACCCATTCATCAAGCGCTAAAGCGGCCCAAATGCCCAGCAAACCAAACTCTAAGTGGATCCCGAGATAATAAGCACCAGGCACCGCAATACACCACATTGAGAATAAGCCCATAAAAAATGGGAACTTGGCATCTCCACTAGCTCTTAGTGCATTAATCACCACTAAGTTAAAGGTTCTACCGGGTTCCATAACTAACGTGAGCACAAATAATTGCCCCACAAGGACAATAATGTCCTGTTCATCCGTAAACAGACCGACAAGATTAGGTCCCCATATTGCAACGAATAAAGCCACAATACTGGTCACAAACAAACCCAACTTTAATGCGCGATACATTTGGTGCTCTGCGGCTTTTAATTGCTTAGCCCCCACCATATGGCCAATAATAATTTCGTTACCAATGCCTATCGACAGGCCAAACAATAAGATAAACATACAAATCTGAAAATATAATGACTGCGCCGCTAAGGCCTTATCACCCATTAAGCCAACAAATGAAGTGACTACCATAAATTGCAGCATCCATGAGACGTTTTCACCCGCTGCAGGCAAGCCAATGTGAAACACTTTTTTCAGCATGGCTTTATCTGGACGCAAAATACTCGGAATATGTAATGGTATTTTGGTATAGCGTACAAACAACACCATCATAATGCTCACACCCACTAGTCGCCCGACAACAGTACTAATAGCGACACCTGCTACACCCATTTGTGGCAAACCAAACCAACCATAGAGTAATAATAAGTTGCCGATAAAGGTGATCACATTCATCGATAATGTTACCCACATGGCTTGCTGGGTAAAACCATGAGCACGCATTCCCGCCGCTAAGCACATGGCCATTGCTTCAGGAATTAAACATAAACCGACAATTTGTAAGTACAATTTACCATCGGCCATAAGCTCGGCTGGTAAGTTCATTAAATTCAACATCATGGTTGAGCCGGTTAAAATACCTACCGCTGCGACCAAGCCAACTAAGAAATTGAATCCGATAGATGAATACACCACGGCACTGGCTGCAGTTTTATTATTGGCGCCTAAATACTGGGTAATGACAACACTAGCGCCAATACTAACGAAACTAAATAACGTAATCGCTAGCTCAAACACCATGTTACCTACAGACAACGCCGCCACTCCCTGATACGACACATGACTTATCATAAAGGTATTAATTGCTGCTGTTAAAAAGTGCAAAGCAAAGTCGACGAACAATGGCCAGGTCAATGAAAATAAGGATAAAGGAATATTTGGCTTAACAAGCATACAAGTAATTCAACTATTAAGATGGCTAACAGAATAAGGTTATATCAGTAAGCGATGATGTTTAGGGGCAATTTTTTGAGGCGAGGATGATGCTCGATAGCGTTTAAAAAAACAACGCTTTTCGTTATTTATTGAAAAAAAATCAGCTCATTCAAAAAATGAGCTGATTTGTTATTCTAGCGTAAACAGGTTTACATGATTTTAGGGTCAAGTTCACCAGATTGATAAGCTTTATACATTGCTTGCAGTGACTTAGGCTTAATTTTAGAGCCCATACCCGCACAACCAAATGCTTCATAACGAGTCGTACAAATGTCAGCCATCGCTTCCATTGATGCTTTCAAGAATTTACGAGGGTCAAACTCTGCAGGATGTTCAGCTAAGAATTTACGCACTGCACCTGTTGACGCTAAACGTAAATCGGTATCAATGTTCACTTTACGCACACCGTGCTTAATACCTTCAACGATTTCTTCTAATGGTACGCCGTAAGTTTCTGGAATTTCACCACCATACTGGTTGATGATTTTCAGCCACTCTTGCGGTACAGAAGATGAACCGTGCATGACTAAATGCGTGTTAGGGATACGCGCATGAATTTCTTTAATACGGTCTATACGTAATACATCACCAGTAGGCTTACGACTAAACTTATAAGCACCATGGCTAGTACCAATCGCAATGGCCAATGCATCAACATGAGTATCGGCAACAAAACGCGCTGCTTCTTCTGGAGTTGTTAGCATTTGGTCCATGCTCAAAATGCCTTCAGCACCCACACCATCTTCTTCGCCTGCTTGGCCAGTTTCTAAACTGCCTAAACAACCAATTTCACCTTCAACTGACACACCACATGCATGAGCAAAAGCCACAGTACGACGAGTCACATCAACGTTGTACTCGTATGACGCTGGTGTTTTACCATCGGCCATTAACGAGCCATCCATCATTACTGATGACATACCTAACTGAATTGAACGCTGACAAATGTCAGGATCAGTACCGTGATCTTGATGAATACATACCGGAATATCCGGATACTGCTCAAGTGCAGCAGCCATTAGATATTTTAAAAATTGTGGGCGAGCATATTTACGTGCACCAGCAGATGCTTGCACAATCACAGGGCTGTCAGTCGCTTCAGCCGCTTGCATAATTGCACGCATTTGTTCAAGGTTGTTCACGTTAAATGCAGGGACGCCATAACCATGCTCAGCAGCATGATCAAGCAGTTGTCGTAGAGAGATAAGAGCCATTTTGTTCTCCATTAATAGGGTGATTACTCACCTAGGTCGCTATCGTTTGGACGGATTTTACACTCTGGCACAACCTACATCCTGTAGGTTATGACAGAGCATTTTTTTATAATAATTATTATTAGGTTTTACGGTACAAATACTTGATGTGTGATCTAAGCGCCACGCTTTTCAAGCATTGCTACAGCAGGTAATTCTTTACCTTCTAAAAACTCAAGGAAAGCACCACCGCCGGTTGAAATATAAGACACTTTGTCAGCAATATTGTACTTATCAACTGCCGCTAGAGTGTCACCACCACCAGCAATAGAAAACGCTTTAGAATTAGCAATGGCTTGGGCAATACGCTTAGTGCCTTCGCCGAATTGATCAAACTCAAACACGCCGACTGGGCCATTCCAGACGATGGTTCCAGCTTGTTCAATAATTTTAGCCAGTGCTTCTGCACTGTCTGGGCCGATATCAAAAATCATATCGCTGTCGGTCACGTCCGCAACTGACTTTAATGTTGCGGCTGCAGTTGGGCTAAACTCGCTTGCTACAACAACATCTGTTGGTACTGGAATATCACCACCACGGCTTCTAGCATTTACCACAAGACGCTTTGCTTCTTCAACTAAATCAGCTTCATACAATGATTTACCGACTTTATAGCCCTCAGCTGCGATAAAGGTATTGGCAATACCGCCACCCACAACAAGTTGGTCAACCTTAGTTGATAGGCTTTCAAGCACGGTTAATTTTGTCGACACTTTAGAACCACCAACTATCGCCACCATTGGACGAGCAGGGTTATCAAGCGCTTTGCCTAATGCATCTAATTCTTGTGATAATAATGGACCAGCACAGGCAATAGGAGCATAAACACCCACACCATGAGTAGATGCCTGAGCACGATGAGCCGTACCAAATGCATCCATTACATAAACATCACATAATGCAGCCATCTTTTTAGACAGTGCTTCATCGTTTTTACCTTCGCCAATATTAAAGCGAACGTTTTCAAATACCACAACTTCGCCAACATTCACGTCAACGCCATCAAGATAATCACTCACTAAGCGCACTGGGCAATCTAACGCTTTAGCTAAATAATCGACTACCGGCTGCATTGAATATTCAGCGTTAAACTCGCCTTCTGTTGGACGGCCTAAATGAGACATCACCATTACGGCGGCGCCTTTTTTCAATGCGAGTTGAATTGTTGGTAATGATGCACGTAAACGAGCATCACTTGTTACAACACCGTCGCTGACAGGTACGTTTAAATCTTCACGAATAAGCACGCGCTTATTTTGTAGATCTAAATCTGTCATGTTAATAATTGCCATAATTAGCAGTTCCTTTTTAAGTTAATACAAAGTCTTGCTGCGCAACGGGCTTAACCCATTGCGACATAATCTATTGATGTTACCGATCTAACTTTGCTTGAATCATCGCTAGGCTAGTATCAAGCATACGGTTGGCAAAACCCCATTCGTTGTCGCACCATAATAATAATTTGACCAAGTGGCCGGCACTGACACGTGTTTGAGTTCCGTCTACAATACTCGAACGTGGATCGTGGTTAAAATCACACGATACCAGAGGCTCGTCAGTATAACCTAAAATACCATTAAAACTGCCGTTTGACGCACGTTGCAGCACACTGTTAATTTGCTCAATATTGACTTTTTTCTCTAACGTGACTGACAGGTCGATCGCGGTCACATTTATGGTTGGCACTCGAACAGAAATCGCCTCAAACTTGTCTTTCATGTGCGGCAAAATACGCTCAATGCCTCGCGCTAATTTTGTGTCTACCGGAATAATAGATTGGCCCGCTGCGCGAGTTCGGCGTAAATCATCATGATAAGCATCGATCACTTGTTGATCGTTCATCGCCGAGTGAATGGTGGTAATGGCGCCACTCTTAACTTCAAAATGCTTATCCAATACGTCGATAACCGGGACAATACAATTGGTAGTGCAAGATGCATTAGAAATAACGGTATGTTCTGCGCGCAACAAATCATGATTCACACCATATACAATGGTCTCATCAACATCTGCTGAAGAAGGATGGCTAATCAGCACTTGCTTAGCACCTGCATGAATGTGTGCTTCGCAAGCTTGACGATCAATTAAGCTGCCGGTGGCCTCATAAACAATATCGATATCAAGCTCTGCCCAAGGCAATAAATTAGCATCAGGTTGATTGAGTAACAAAATGCTGTCATCGCCGATAAGCAACTGATCACCATTTAGCTTAACGGTATGCTTGAAACGACCATGAGTCGTGTCGTATTGGGTTAAATGACAAATGGCTTCTGGCTTTGCCAACTCATTGATCGCCACAATTTGGATTTGTTGACGTTTTCCAGATTCGTACAATGCACGAAGTATTGAGCGGCCAATCCGGCCATAACCATTAATTGCAACTCGAATCATTTAGGGTCCAGAGTAATTAACCGAAGCACTTGTTATTTAATCAATTATGATAAAAACACTGATTAATAAGTGACTTAGCATATATTATTTTACGTGAATTAAAGACATAAAAAAACGGCCTACAATAGTATTGCAGGCCGTTATTATACAGATTAAACACCTAATAGATAAGTGTTTAATCTCAGTTGATTATCCTAAAGATTGGACAGTTTTTACTACATTATCAACAGTGAAGCCGAAATGTTTAAGTAAATCACCACCAGGAGCAGACTCACCAAAGGTGGTCATACCCACTACAGCACCATCAAAACCAATATATTTGTACCAGAAGTCAGCGTGTGCCGCCTCAACAGCAACACGTTTAGTGACGCCTTTTGGTAGTACCGATTCTTTATATGCTGCATCTTGCTTATCAAACTCGGTAGTAGAAGGCATAGACACTACCCGTACTTTTTGACCTAGTTTGGTTAGCTCTACTGCAGAATCCATAGCTAATTGCACTTCTGAACCTGTTGCAATCAAAATCACATCAGCAGTGCCTTGGCAATCAGACAGTACATAACCACCTTTAGCTACGTTAGCTAATTGCTCAGCGGTACGCGCTTGGGCTTTAAGACCCTGACGACTAAAAATTAATGATGTAGGTGCATCACGACGTTCAATGGCCGCTTTCCAAGATACAGCAGTTTCCGCAGCATCACATGGACGCCATACTGCCATATTAGGCGTTAAACGTAAGTTAGCTAATTGCTCAACCGGCTGATGAGTAGGGCCATCTTCGCCTTGACCAATAGAGTCATGGGTATAAACGAAAATGTTTTGAATGCCCATTAATGCTGACATACGTACCGCGTTACGTGCGTACTCCATGAACATCATGAAAGTTGCACCATAGTTAATGAAACCACCATGTAACGACGCGCCGTTCATAATACCGCTCATACCGAATTCACGTACACCGTAATAGATGTAGTTACCGGCAGGATCGTCTTGAATACCTTTTGAACCAGACCAAAGCGTTAAGTTAGAGCCGGCTAAGTCTGCGCTACCGCCAAGTAATTCAGGCAACATAGCACCAAAGAACCCAATGGCATTTTGAGAAGCTTTACGGCTCGCAATACCTTCGGCTTTATCTTGGCTTTCTTGGATAAAGGCTTGTGCTTTAGCTTCAAAATCAGCTGGTAAATCACCTTTTAATACGCGACGTTCATATTCTGCAGCAAGTTCTGGGAACGCTGCTTGGTAAGCCGAAAACTTATCATTCCATAATGACTCGTTAGCCACACCTTTATGTTTTGCATCCCAACCAGCATACACATCAGATGGGATTTCAAAAGGAGCGTGTGGCCAGTTTAAGAACTCACGAGCAGCTGCAATTTCAGCATCACCTAATGGTGCACCATGACAATCATGACTGCCCGATTTGTTAGGCGAACCAAAACCAATAATGGTTTTACAGCAAATCATTGATGGCTTATCTGTTACAGATTTAGCTTCTTCAATTGCTGCACGGATAGCATCTGGATTATGACCATCTACATCAGCAACAACATGCCAGCCATAGGCTTCAAAACGCTTAGGAGTATCGTCAGTGAACCAACCTTCAACATGACCATCGATAGAAATACCGTTGTCATCCCAAAATGCCACTAACTTACCAAGGCCTAATGTTCCAGCTAATGAACTGACTTCGTGAGAAATCCCTTCCATTAAACAACCATCGCCTAAGAAACAGTATGTGAAGTGATCCACAATGTCGTGTCCAGGACGGTTAAACTGAGCCGCTAAGGTTTTTTCAGCAATCGCCATACCAACTGCGTTACTGATACCAGCACCTAAAGGACCCGTTGTGGTTTCAACACCAGGGGTATAACCATATTCAGGATGACCAGGTGTTTTAGAATGCAACTGACGGAATTGCTTTAGCTCTTCGATAGGCAATTCATAACCAGATAAATGCAGTAAAGAGTAGATAAGCATAGAGCCATGACCGTTTGACAGAACAAAACGATCGCGATCGACCCAGTTAGGATTAGTTGGATTGTGCTTTAGAAAATCATTCCATAGCACTTCGGCGATATCAGCCATCCCCATTGGGGCACCTGGATGACCAGAATTGGCTTTTTGAACCGCATCCATACTTAGGGCGCGAATAGCGTTAGCGAGTACTTTACGAGATGACATGCTCTCTCCTGCTTGTTTGTAAGGTCTAACGGGCAATTGTGAAGCCATATTTTCCCCTACAAGGCGATGTGACGCAAATTAAAATTTCTCTCATTACATTTTATGTCTGTAATAAACGCCATTTTGCTTATATAAGGCATCAACACCGCTACATTTATTCACCATATAAGATGATCACATCACCAAAAAGTGCATTGATGCTGTGAGTAATTATTTATTGACAGTCGAGCACGAAACTAGCTTAACATCATTAAAACAAAGGTTTTAAGGTCACATAAAGCTTCCTAACCATGGCTAACATTGTTCAATTAATAGTACTAAAGTAGTTAAATTCGATCAGTAAAAACTATAAAAACCGATTTTAATCAGAATGTTAATTAGCCTCACCGCTAAACACACTCCTTGTGAATAAAAAATATTCATGCACCACTGCACAATTCTCCAGTTAAATTCGTATAAAGGGGTGTTATCAGATTAGATTTCGACTAAAATAGACGTCTAGACGTATATTCAAATGCAACCAACGAGATTTTCCTATTATGGCAAAGCACTTGTTTACCTCTGAGTCTGTCTCAGAAGGTCATCCAGATAAAATCGCCGATCAGATTTCTGATGCGGTATTAGACGCAATACTTGAGCAAGATCCAAAAGCTCGTGTTGCGTGCGAAACGTATGTCAAAACCGGTATGGTATTAGTGGGCGGTGAAGTCACCACTTCTGCTTGGGTCGACATAGAAGAAATTACCCGTAAAACGGTACGCGAAATCGGTTATACCAATTCAGATATGGGTTTTGATGCTGATTCATGTGCGGTACTTAATGCCATAGGCAAACAGTCACCAGACATCAATCAAGGTGTTGATCGTTCAGATCCTGCAGAGCAAGGTGCTGGTGATCAAGGGCTAATGTTTGGTTATGCCAGCAATGAAACCGACGTATTAATGCCTGCACCGATTACTTACGCGCACAAATTAGTTAAGCGTCAGTCTGAAGTCCGTAAAGACGGCACACTACCTTGGTTACGCCCAGATGCTAAAAGCCAGGTCACGTTTGCTTATGATGATGGCAAAATCATCGGTATCGATGCGATTGTATTATCAACTCAACATCGTGAAGATGTGACACAAGCTGATCTGATTGAAGCGGTAATGGAAACCATCATCAAGCCGGTATTACCAGCACAATGGTTAAACAAAGACACTAAATACTTTATCAACCCTACTGGTCGCTTTGTGATTGGTGGCCCAGTTGGTGACTGTGGCTTAACAGGTCGTAAGATTATTGTAGATACTTACGGCGGTATGGCTCGTCACGGTGGTGGTGCTTTCTCTGGTAAAGACCCATCAAAAGTAGACCGTAGCGCGGCTTATGCTGCACGTTATGTTGCTAAAAATATCGTTGCTGCTGGTCTTGCTGACCGTTGTGAACTACAAGTGTCTTATGCTATTGGTGTTGCAGAGCCAACATCTATCAGTATCGAAACATTCGGTACCGGTAAAGTATCGGAAGAAGTATTGATTAAATTAGTACGTCAACACTTCGAATTACGTCCATACGGCTTAACGGCAATGTTAGATTTGGCGCGTCCAATCTATCAGCAAACTGCTGCTTATGGTCACTTTGGCCGTGATATCTTCCCTTGGGAAGCGACGGATAAAGCAGAAGCACTTCGTGCGGATGCAGGTTTATAATCAGCCAGCATAATTATCGTCTTAAGCTAGTATCTGTATTAAGCTAAAACGATAAAAAATAAAACCGCCAACTGGCGGTTTTATTTTATCTAATTGGCGACACAATAATTCAATCTCAATATTTGATCTCAACATTTGGTCACAACAATGGCTCTGGTTATGTATCAACCCACTTGGCTAAACACAAAGATAACAGCAAACCACCAGCCGTCACCGGCAACTAACGCCAGTGCGATAAACAGCCCTGTGACTAACATTCCAGCCATTAACTTGCCAGCCATTAAACAGTGGTCTGCAATCAAGTTATTCTATCGTCAGCATATGCCTTATGCTCGGTTAGCTCAGAAAGAGTCTGTGGCTGTTATTCATCATCTTAGCTCATCCACTATTGATGGAACTGATGAAGTTGATATAAGTCAGCAAAAAATAATCGCGGCGATAAGAGTTAAACCTATTGGCCAATATCAATTAATCAATGGATTGTTGGTTCATCCTGACTACCGTGGACAACAGCTTTCAACTCAGTTATTGAAATTTATAGCGCCTCAATTAATCACTAAAAATTGCTTCTTGTTTGCTCATCCGTGGTTAATCGACTTATATCAACAGCAGCACTTTATCGTTATAGATCAACATGATTTATCAGCAATACCAGCAGACATCATTCAGTTGTATCGCCGCTATCACAGCGAACAACGGCCACTCGTGTTGATGCAGCTTAATGAACCCGATAAATAATCTAGCTCAAAAATCCAGTTCAATAGCCTAATCCAATGAAATATATAAGAAAAGTTCAGACAAAATCAAATGATTTTGGAGACACTTAAAGTCTATTAAGCAGCAAGAAACGCAGCACTGGTAGTGTTGAGTACGAGGTTATTTAACCCGTTAACAATGATCGAAATGCGAACTTTCTATACACATAAACGACACTTGTTGCATTGCCATTACTGGCACTACTTTGACACTGATAGACGCTAAGTTAATCCGCTCGACATCGGTAAATAGTGTAATCCCTGCTTGATAATTATTGGTTACGCCACAAAATAGCCACATGTCTTGCCAGCGGACAAAATACCCCGATTGCTGCAATTGCGGATTATCTGGATTTTGTACATCCGCTTCAACACACTCATACAACTCTGTTGCGTCTGCCAACACCGCGGCTATCAGCTTCATATTGTCAAATGCAGACAGCCTTAAATCCAAGTAAGGCGAAAAGAGTGTGTCAAAGTTAGTACTCATCACGTTCCTCATAAATAATCACTTTAACAACTCCCATAAATGGCACTTACGTAATATTAGTCGTAGCCAACAAACAATAATCACGTTGCTCGAAACTGAATTGATCAATCTCTGTCATTGCTGCTTTTTGTTGATGGGCTGCCAACGAACGCGCATTATCAGCGGCAATATACGTCACCATAAATGGAAAGGTATCCGCTACTTGTTTCTTTAATTCTGTAACCAATGCAGAAAACACTCCCTGGCCACGTTTTGATTCTTGTATCCAAACGGGTCCATATTGACAAGTGTTAGTCGTCGATAAAGCTTGCCCTTGTAAATCGGCAAACTTAAGTTTTTGAATAATATGTCGGTACAATGGTTGCGCGGAAAAAAATGACCATTTCGCTGCCATCACATACCCAATGATCACCCCTTGCTCTTCAGCTACGATAAACCAATGTTGATTTATCAACTGGCTCACCTCTGATTTGGTAAATGAATGAGCATGAAGTTGGCTGTTTGAACCTAACAACTCATCATCAACATGAGCACGCTCTAGCTGCACAATAGCAGCAACATCGGTTAATAACGCCTTACGGATAATAAATGACAATGATTATTCCTTTGACCCTGAATTGGGAGATTGTTTCTTAGCCCATTCTATCACTAGCGCAACAGGCAGCGGAGACATAATTAATGTTCCCACGCCAATGAGTAACGCAATGACCAACATTCCACTGACTTGTTGACCTATATCACTTTGCCAATATAAGCCGATGCCCACCAGCAACATAATTAAACCGACGAAATGCAACACTTTAACTAATTTGATCATTTGCGACTCTTTGATACGTTAAATAATGTTCATTAATCCAAAACATTAGAATTATTTACGCTCTTATTCACACTCCAGTAGTAGAATAACGGCAATTTTTTCGTATATGGAACTCTCTCAGCATGATAAAGCATATTCTCGGCGCCACTGTTATATTTTTAGGCCTTAGTGCTTGTCAAAGCCATACTCAAATTGTCTCAAATGAACAATTAATTGGTACTTGGCATGTAGAAGTCGTCCTCGACACTCCTACCATTAATAATAGCCCAGCAACTTTAGTGTTTGCTCCAAACGGTGAATTAACAGGTAATAATAGTTGTAATCAATTTTTTGGTCGTTACATCCAACAAGGTCATCTGCTTCAACTTGCGCCATCAGGTTCAACCATGAAAGCCTGCATTGATAGTTTAATTACCCAAGAAGCCGAACTGATGCAAGCGATTTCATTGGTACAACAAGTTGATTTCTCTAAAGGAAAACTCAATCTATTGTCTTTAAATGGTGATACGCTATTAGTGCTGACAAAACAATCGTTACCCGTATCCTAAAGCTTATGGTTCAGATGAGTCGCCGGATGAGTTATTAGTGTCAGTTTAAAGTTCCACTAGAAAATGAATTTTTATTCAATAAATCTGATTCTTTCTTGACTTAATAAGTCAATCTATTCAAAATGTGCTAGATTTTTGAATAACAACTATAAGATGAATTATCACTATGCCAGCGACAAGAAATCAGGATGAGCTCGTACGAACTTTTAAAGCGATTCTCAAAGAAGAACGTTTTGGAAGCCAAAGCGAGATTGTTAATGCGCTTCAAGCCGAAGGATTCGGTAATATTAATCAATCTAAAGTATCACGCATGCTCAGCAAATTTGGTGCTGTTCGCACTCGCAATGCTAAGCAAGAGATGGTGTATTGCCTCCCTGCCGAGCTAGGTGTACCTACTGCGGGTAGCCCAGTTAAAAATTTAGTACTGGATGTTGATCATAACCAAGCCATGATCGTGGTCAGAACTAGCCCAGGTGCAGCGCAATTAATCGCCCGTTTGCTCGATTCAATAGGCAAACCAGAAGGGATATTAGGTACTATTGCTGGTGATGACACAATTTTCATCTGTCCAGCAAGTATTAAAACGATTGATGAGACATTAGAAACCGTTAGATCTTTATTCAACTATAGTGAATAAAAACTCATTAAAATAAAAAAGCAATGCCATGGCATTGCTTTTTTATTGCCTAAAACGGGCTTTTACGCATCGTCAAATTGAGTTAAAAAATCCAATGATGGCACAAAGAAAGACGACCCTGTCAGCGCTTTAGTAAACAACATCAAATGATCATGATTCCCATGACCATCACCGTGCACCATACTGCGCAGCATTTGTTCGAAGTGATCAGGTGTACGGCATACTGAAATAAACATCAAACCTTGTTCTCTAATCGAACCATATGGCATGCTTTGACGTAAAATTTCTAATGAGTTACCGTGTGGATCTTTTAAGTTAACTCGTTTTGTGTGGCTGGTTAATGGTTTATCTTCTGATTCATACTCAATATCATCAACTTTGGTACGACCAAAAATATCTTCTTGTTTTTTAAGCGGTAAACGATGCCACTTACTTAAGTTATGCATGTATTTTTGAACATGAACATAACTACCTGAGACAAATTCTTCATCTTCATCACCGACAAGCGCAACTTGTTGACGATGGCGTCCTTTAGGGTTTTCTGTACCATCAACAAAACCAGTTAAGTCACGGCTGTCCATAAAGCGAAAGCCGCGTTCTTCATCGACTAACTCGACCAAATCTTCAAACATTTGGTTAATTTCATTGGCGACGAGGTGCAAAATATCATAGCGATCACAACGGATATGAATAAACAAATCATATTCCATTGCTGGTGCATCACGGTTACCTTCACTCATGGCAGGAAAAGGTTTTAATAATGCTGGGCGAGCTTCTGGATAAAAGGTATCCCAAAAATTAGCCCCAATCCCCACAAAGCCATTAAAAGCACTGTCGGCATATTGATCCGTGAGTTCATAAATATATTGGGCTACATTAGCAATAGATGGGCGTAACTGATCTTCAACACCGTCGTTGGCATTAAACATCAAGTACACACTGTGTAAATTCCCTTCTGCGCAAATCCCTAACTGTTCACGAGGCATAACTTGGTTACCCATATTAACTTCATCCACCTTAATACTATATTTCGGCCTAAACGGTGATAATTTAACGCTTTGATACGACTAGAGAACGATTAACATCTCTCATCAGTTAAGCTGATCATTAGCTTAACTTAATCAAATGTAAATTACTTGAAGTGTACTCACATTTAGCCAGCTTGTAATATCTATTGTACTCATATTCGTGCAGATAACAGCTTGACCATTCATTGCAATTATTGACTAGCTCACTAAAGTTAGAGATCAAAAAATAAAACCTAACCAGCTATTTAGCTTATTTTGCCACCACTTTGCCCCGAACTAAGATTCAGAATAAGCAGAACGATTAAGATTACAGCATTGATAGTTAATTAAAAATCACCAGTGGATGCGCTGTAATATTTATATCCACTCGTTGACCTGCCATTAATGTTGTTAATTGGCTACTAACATTCAAAATATCAGCGCCAATTTGGACTTGATAATGGCATACCGTACCAAGAAAATGCCTTTCTACAATGCACCCTCGGCCATTGATGCTAGGATGTAATTCAATTTGCTGTGGTCTCAATAATAATTGCCCTTGGCTGCCAATAGGCAAAGACAATGCTTCTGTGCTGCTAAGATCGCCCAAGGAATAGTGCACTTGATGGCTGGAGGTAACCGTAACAGGTAAGTAATTACCCGCCCCTAAAAAATCGGCAACGTAGCGATCAGTTGGTGCACTGTATAAGGTTTCGGCTTTACCATGTTGAATAATGGCGCCATCTTTAAATAAAGCCAGTTTATCTGCAAACACAAATGCTTCATCTTTACTGTGAGTCACAAACACGGCACTAACATTACGTTGTTTTAATATGGCGCGAATTTCTAACATCATATCGTTACGGACTTGCGCATCGATATTAGAAAACGGTTCGTCTAACAATAATAATTCTGGCTGATATGCCAATGCACGCGCAATCGACACTCGTTGCTGTTGACCACCAGATAATTCATGTGGGTAACGAGACGCCAACCCGGTTAATTTAACCAGCTCGAGCATTTCTTCTAATCGAGCTAACCGCACAGTACGATTGATTTCATTAACCCCAAATAAGATATTGTCTGCCACGGTTAAGTGCGGAAATAAGGCATAATCTTGAAATATCATTCCAACACCACGCTGCTCACTCGCAACAAACACACCATCACCACTCAACGTTTGCCCATTGATGCTGATGCTACCTTGGCTAATGGCTTGTAAACCCGCAATCGCACGCAGTAGTGTGGTCTTGCCGCAACCGCTGGGGCCTAATAATGCGACAATTTCACCTTGCGCCAGGGTAAGATCTAAATGGCGCAACACCACTTGACCGTCATAATCACTACACACATTTTCAATGGTTAAGGTTGACATAATTAGCCTTGTTGCTCCAATGAGCGATTAAGATAAATCAAGGGAACAAGCCCAACTAACACAATAACAATAGCAGCCAATGCGCCATGTTCTAGTTTTTCATCTGACACAAATTGGAAAACATAAGTCGCTAAGTTTTCAAATCCTATAGGACGCAATAATAACGCTGCGGGTAATTCTTTCATACTTTCAATAAACACTAACAAAGCACCAGCAAATATCCCTTTGCGCAATAAAGGTAAATGTACTCGCCATAGTAACTGAGTAGGCGTTCGCCCGAGGGTAATGCAAGCCATGTCTAAAGAAGGGGAAATACGCTTATAACTGTTTTCTAAACTGCCGATGGATATTGCAATAAAACGAACACAAAAAGCAAAAATCAATGCGAAAACACTGCCAGTCAGTAATAAACCTGGGCCTCGGGCGCCAAACCAATCGTAAATATCGTTAATTGCAAAGTCGATAAACGTCAGCGGTACCAAAACACCAATCGCCAACACTGTACCCGGTAAAGCATAACCAGTGCTGCTCAATCTTGCGGGAATCTGATCACTTTTTCGCGGACTCACACGGCGCACAAACATCAGTATCAATGATAAAACCACGCACACACCACTAACAATAGCGGCAATATATAAACTGTTTAGACTGTATTGCCAAAAACGAACATCCCAACTCTCATTGAAATAATCAATAGCATAGGCACACAACACCATAAAGGGCAGCAAAAAGGCAATAAACAACAATAATGCGCAATATCCTAGTGCGACCCAAGCCATTTTCGATGACAACACATATCTGTCAGCTTCGTTAAGGGAGGATTGTTTTTGAAATAATTGCTGTTTACGACGAGCAAACCGCTCAACGCCAATCATAGAAAATACCACCAACAGCATAATGGCTGACAGCTTTGCTGCCGCCGTTAAACTGCCATAGCCAAGCCACGTGTCGTAAACTGCTGTCGTTAATGTTGGTACGGCAAAATAACTCACGGTGGCAAAGTCTGCTGCGGTTTCCATTGCAACAAGTGCAACACCGACAGCCAAAGCAGGTCTTGCCATTGGCAGTGCAAGACGCCAAAAACTGCGCCACGGACTGCATCCCATTACACGCGATGCGTATAATAAACTGGAAGACTGCTCCATAAACGCAGTACGCGCTAATAAATAAATATAAGGAAATAATACTAACGACAATATTATTGCTGCCCCGCCAAGACTACGTATCGCGGGGAAATAATAATCGTGGGGAGATTGCCAGCCAAACCAAGCCCTTAATACACGTTGCACTGGACCTGCATAATCAAGCATATCGGTATAAACATACGCCACAATGTAAGCTGGCATCGCTAATGGAAGAAGGAGTAACCATTGAAAATAACGGCGAAAGGGAAAATCACAACGGGCAATTAACCAAGCAGCTGGAATCGCTAAAACCAGTGTTCCAAGTCCAACCAACAACATGAGCAATAAACTATTGGCGATGTATGTCGGTAATACTGTATTGAATAAATGGCTAAATACAGCTTGATCAGGAAGAGTGGACTGCACAATTAAGGCAATCAGTGGCAAGATTAATATTGCCGTAATAATATAACCAGCAAGCGACCAGCTTCTGGTTAAACCTAAAATCATAAATAATACCGTGTTAACTCAGCGCACTATCGATAAATCTGTAAATCATATCGATAATGCGCTGATAATATTTAAACGAGCTTCAGTTAAAGATCAAATTTCACTTCATCAAGCAATTTTACAGCAGCTTGATGGTATTCAGCCAACTTATAGATAGGCAAACTATCGGCTTTAAAATCACCCCATGACGCCACTAATTCAGACGGTGTTACATCAGCTTTTACCGGATATTCCATATTAACTTCAGCATACATTTTCTGCGCAACGTTTGAAGTAAGAAATTCCATGAGCTTAATCGCGTTATCTTTATGCGGTGAATGTTTGGCTAATGCCATACCTGATACGTTTACATGAGCACCACGGTTATGTTGATTAGGGAAGTTAATTTCAACCGCTTCTGCCCAGCTTTTCTGATTTTTATCCATCAGCATGTTGCCATAGTAGTAGCTGTTACCGATAGCAATGTCACACATGCCCTCTTTAACTGCTAACACTTGATCACGATCATTACCTTGAGGCTTACGGGCTAGATTGGCTTTTACCCCTTCTAACCAGGTTTTAGTTTTCGCCTCACCGTCATGAGCAATCATCGACGCCACTAATGCAACGTTATAAGGGTGTTTGCCACTGCGAGTACAAATTTTACCTTTGTATTCTGCTGAGGCTAAGTCTTCGTAATCGATGTCAATTTTACCGCTACGATCTTTAGAAGAATACAGGTTACGAACGCGCATTGTCAGCGCATACCAATTGTTCTGTTGTGACCGATATTGAGCTGGAATATTACTATCAATCACCGCACTGTCGACGGGAGAAACAAGATCCTTTTCCACTAATTCCATTAAGCGAGAGAAATCAGATGTTAATACCACGTCTGCGGGAGATAGGCGGCCTTCGCGCACCATACGTTCTGCGATACCATCTTTAGCAAAAACAACATTTACGTCGACACCACTTTGTTCGGTAAACTTTTCTAGAATAGGCTCAATCAGGAAAGCTTGGCGGTAAGAATAAACCGTTAATGCCTCTGCGGCACTCACAGAAGAAGCAACACAAGCCAACCCTAATAATGCGACACTTTTTAACAATTTCATTAATCAACTCTCCCTAACTGAATCAATATTCCGCCACAACCGGCGTAATTGATAATGGTTATCAATTGCAATAGAGTAAGTGATCATACCAAAAGGAGCAAGCGCTGTTTCAATCTCAACAGTTAAGTTGCCAAAGCTAAAACATCAAATCGTCATGCTGTATGGCAATATGGCAAGCTTAAGCCACTATCATGGAACTATAGATTGACCAAAGTGTTACCAGTATTTTTCGACCGTAATTTGCCCTGGCGCTCGTCGAAGATTTTTTGCTAAGCCTTTTTCAACCAAAGCGGTTTGCGCATCACTTATCATTCCAGGGTTACCACAAATCATCACTTGAGAATGTTCTGCATTAATCCCTAAGCCTGCTTTCTGTTCAATTAATCCGCTGCTAATACCATCAGGAATGCGACATGATAAGCCTTCGGGATAATCTTCACGGGTCACAATTGGAATAAACACAAACTGAAGAGGATGTTGGCTAATAAACTGTTTAATCGTTTCTAAATAAGCTAAATCTTCACCAAGCCTTACACCATAAACTAACACGACTTTTTCAAAGCGTTGCCATGGCTCATCGGTTGCAAGCATAGAGATAAATGGACCCACTGCAGTGCCTGTCGCTAACAGCCATAAGTGCTTGCCTTGCAATGCCCCTTTAGGCACTTCATCTAAAGTCATAAAACCGGTCGCTTTAGGCGTGACTTGAATGGTATCACCAGGGCTTAATGCTTTTAGATCTGGAGATAACTGACCATCCTCTACCGCAACAGCCAGCACTTCGACATAATCAGTCCCTGGTGGATTGACAAGCGAATACGCCCGCGCGACACGTTTATCATCACGCATTTGGCTAAGCTTAATAAACTGACCTGCGATAAAAGGTTCGACATCGGCTTTGATACGCAACGAGAATAATTTATCATTCCAATCAATGCGTTTTAGCACGGTACCGGTAATCCACATGACTTTGTTCCTTTTAGACTGGCCTATGTATCTACTATAATACCAATCTATACAGATATTTGCTTAATTAAAAGCCTTCCAGATTTATATCTATAGCGAATAATCTAACGCTATTAATTCGCTTAAAAAGAACAGAGCTAAGTTTACGTAGTTAATGAATCTTGCTTTGCTGAATTAGCATCTAAGCGGTCTTGCTGAAACTGAGCAAGTTTTTGTTGTATGAGTTCATAGGTTTGATCAACACCAGCAGCAATATCACCGTCTAAGACTTTTAGCCCAGATAAGATATCGCTAGCCTCTTTAAAACCTTGATCAATAGCATCGCCAATTTTCACCATAAAACTGCTAACTTGCTCATCAAATCCCATGGATTTATTTTGTTGCTGATGTGTCGAGAAAAAATTTGTGGCAAAGCTAACAATACGATCGGCAGTCGCTTCAGGAGAGTAATCCACTCCACTTTCAATACTCTTTTGGACTGAGTTCTCCCCTAGCGTTGGCGCAAGCTCTTCATTAATGGCTTCAATCGCGGCACGATAAAGTAATGCCATAGACTTATCACCCGCAGCAATACTGACCTCTTCTTGCGCCGCTAAAATCGAATTATTCATCATTTGTCGACTTAGCTGATTGCTGGTTAACTTAGGCTCAACCGGCGTATTTTTTTCAGCTTGGTAGGTTGATGAAGTTTGCGGTGTATTGACTGTTTTATTGTCACGCAGTGGACTCGCATTACTGCTATTTGATTGTTTAATTTCCATGATATTAGCTCACATACAATGACCGATAGCTTAATTATCGACCAAAATACACATTTCTAAAGCCATACATTAAAACAATTAAGAAAAATTTATTTATATTACGTTTACTAAAGAATAGCTTGTTGATTAACATCATCAATTTAACTTGCCCAAATGAACATCTGCTAATATGGTAATCAGATTAAAAGCCAGATAGGAATAACAACATGCCGCAACAACATTGGTTTATGTGGGGAATAGATATTTTTTCCGGTCTTTTCTTAGTGTTATTTTGGTTATTATTGATCGCTGTAATTTACATGTTTATCGCTGACAAACTGCAAACAAAACAAGCCATACGACACAACTATCCTGTTATCGGTCGTTTTCGATATATATTTGAAAAACAAGGTGAGTTTTTTAGACAATACTTTTTTTCTCAAGATCGCGAAGAACTGCCGTTTAATCGAGCCGAACGCAGTTGGGTATATCGTGCAGCTAAAAATGTTGACCGAACAATTGCGTTTGGGTCGACACAAGTTCTGGATAAACCGGGTGCGGTAATGTTCATGAACTCAGCATTCCCCGTCAGTGATCATGACACTCACCAAACCATCGCAGTAACCATTGGTCCTGAATGTAAACACCCTTACACAACTGATAAAATTTGCCATATCTCGGCAATGAGCTTTGGAGCCTTGTCTCGTCCAGCCGTTACAGCACTATCCCATGGCGCAGCAAAAGCAGGTTGTTGGCTCAACACAGGTGAGGGTGGGTTAAGCCCTTATCATCTCAAAGGACATTGTGATTTAGTTTTTCAGATAGGTACCGCTAAATACGGAGTGCGTAACGAGCATGGTCATTTAGATCCACAAAAGCTGACCGATATTGCCGCTCATTCTGAAGTAAAAATGTTTGAAATTAAATTAAGCCAAGGTGCGAAGCCTGGAAAAGGAGGCATTTTACCGGCGATAAAAGTCACCCAAGAAATAGCAACCATTCGCGGTATTCCAGCAGGGCAAGACTCCATAAGCCCCAATGGCCATATTGAATTACATAATGTTGCTGACATTATCGATATGATCAATCAAGTAAGAGATATCACCGGAAAACCAACCGGTATTAAAGCGGTATTAGGTGATATGTCTTGGGTTACTGAATTCCTAGATGAAATTGAACGTCGTGGTATTGAATATGCGCCAGACTTTTTTACCTTAGACAGTTCCGATGGTGGTACGGGCGCAGCCCCCCAAGCTTTAATGGATAATGTCGGCTTACCACTGCGCCAAAGTTTACCGTTACTGGTTGATTTACTGAATGAACGCGGCTTTAAACAACGCATTAAGGTTATTGCGACCGGTAAAATGATCATGCCGTCATACGTGGCATGGGCATTAGCCACTGGCGCCGACTTTATCGCCTCAGCTCGCGGAAACATGTTTGCCTTAGGTTGTATTCAATCGCTACAGTGCAACCGAGACACCTGCCCAACCGGTATAACCACTCATAATATACGATTGCAAAAAGGCTTAGATCCAAAAGATAAATCTGCACGAGTCGCAAACTACAATCATTTCTTACATTACGATTTAACCATGATCGCACATTCATGTGGTGTAACCGACCCGAGATACTTAACCCGCCATCATGCCCGAATAGTACAATCCACAGGTGTAGCTGTAACTCTCGATAAACATTACCGACACATGCAATAAAGTAGACCATCAATCACAGTAAATAACAGGGGCCCCTAGCGGATTACTTTGCCGAAGTTAAGAAAACGTGTACAATATACTTTGATATCGATCACAGTAAGTAGCCTTAATGTGATTTTAAAGAGGCACCAATTCAGAGGATTTCGCGTTGAACATAAAAACGAATGCAGTAGATCTAAATGTCAAAAGCTTAAGTTTAAGCTGTAAAAACTGTAATCGAATGACAGAAATCGAAGGTGAATTTGTGTGTTTTGAACAAGGTAGAATTAAGCGCTTAACACTAGATCCGTCTCCAGCAGCACTCATAAAAATGGTGTGTATTGGTTGGCAGAAAAAGTAAGCTTTTGATAATTAGTAGCAGCATTCGTCACCACTGAATCAACTCAATATAATTCCTATCTTCTTCCAAGTATTTGATAACATAAACCAGCCAAATAATAGCGGTTAAAATCAATTGAACATTTCAAAAAAATCCGTTGATATCACTTTATCTGCAAATTATGCAAATCTATGACCCAGCATGAGTTAATTAAACCGATTTAAACTAGAAAAGAATGTTCTGCGGACCATCACTTTATTTAATAATATTTTTATCGAGGTCGTTGTTCATAGACTTAGCTAAAGTGAGCCCACGAGTTGTTACCCTTAAGCCAGCACACAAGTCGTTATAAACAATGTTAATAGCATCATCAGACATGCTACGTGTTTTAAGCATTGCCATAATAGCAAACCAATCAGTTGTCACTTGATGTCGGGTGCCTTCTAGCGCCGCAATTAACGCAATATTATGCACAAGTCACCTCCATACACGAATTCGCACCTTTAATAAAATCCAATTGATTGAAAAATAAAGTTATCCGGAATAAATAACCCACAAGTTAGGCTATAGATTAACTGCGTTGATCACTGTCGTCAAAAAATTCATTAGCCTTAAATATAACCAGACGATTTAAACACCATTCAGCGCTGTTAAAGTAGTCAGATATTGAACTTTTACGCTATAAATAGGTTCTTATTTGTACCGGTGACGGTATTTTATCCGACAACATCAGGTAGCAATATTCATTGCTTAACCCTTACCCATTCGCCAAATCTTTCTGTTCATGTTGAATATGCCAAAGCCGAGCATAAAGCCCTTGTTGAGCTAACAAACTGGCATGTGTTCCATGCTCAACAATCTTACCTTTACTCAATACGACTATTTGGTCTGCATCAATAATGGTCGATAAACGATGGGCTACCACTAAACTTGTATGACCTTTTGCTGCATCTCGCAAAGCACTCAAAATGGCTTGCTCAGAGCGTGAATCCAATGACGATGTGGCTTCATCAAACACTAAAATAGGTGCACCTTTCAACACCGCTCTAGCAATAGCAACACGTTGCTTTTCGCCGCCAGAGAGCTTTAATCCTCGCTCACCGACCTTGGTATTACCTTTATCTGGCAATGATTCAATAAAGTCGCTCAAATGAGCCAATTTAATTGCCGCGATAATCTCATCGTGAGTCGCATCTGAGCGACCATACCTAATATTTTCATAAATAGAATCATTAAATAAGACGGTATCTTGCGGTACCACTGCGATAGATCTTCTTAAGGCCTGTTGGCTAAGCTGACGCACATCAATACCATCAATAGTGATAGACCCACGGTCAACATCATAAAAGCGGAATAACAATTTAATGATTGTTGATTTACCTGCGCCACTGTCGCCCACTACGGCAATTTTTTTCCCTGCTGGCACATCAAAACTGACACTGTTTAAAATAGCGCGTTGATCGTAATGAAAGCTTACATCGGTGAATTTTATCGCACCGACAGTGGGACTGGCTTCAATTGCATCGACATGGTCTAACACTTGTGGTTGTTTGGCTAAAATATCAAACATACGTTCAATGTTAGCTAATGCTCCACGGATTTCGCGGTAAACAAAGCCTAAAAAATTTAATGGAATAAACAGCTGCATCATAAAAGCATTAATGAGGACAAAGTCACCAATTGTCATCGAGCCTTGGCTCACTTCATAAGCAGCCAGCCCCATCATCGCCGTCATAGCAACAGCAATAATTAATGCCTGACCACCGTTAAGAGCAAACAATGATAAGCGGTTTTTCCGCTTTGCCACTTCCCATTGTTCAAGTGCAGAATCATATCGTTGTGACTCAAATTCTTCATTGTTAAAATATTTTACAGTTTCATAATTTAACAAACTATCGATTGAACGAGTATTAGCTAGCGAGTCAGCTCTTGCAGCATCACGCACATAACCGGTGCGCCACTCTGTTGCCACAATTGAATAACCAATATAGGCAACCACAGAAAACAAGGTGATCAGAGCAAAACTGACGCCATAGTTATAAAAGAAAATACCAATCACTAAGGCAATCTCAAGCAGTGTTGGCACAATATTAAATACCATAAAGCGCATTAAAAAACTGACGCCACTGGTGCCACGTTCAATATCGCGAGACAGGCCACCGGTACGGCGATCTAAATGAAAATCAAGATCGAGCCGATGTAAATGTTCAAAAACAGCCCTTCCAAGGCGGCGAATTGCTCGTTCAGTAACGCGGCCAAATAACGTATCCCGTATCTCGCCAATAATGACATTGAGCAAACGGACCATGCCATAAGCTAGCACCAATCCGATAGGAACGGCGATGATCTGGGCTGCGGATTGTTTATCCAGCGTGTCGACTAATTCTTTCAGAATAAATGGCAGCCCAACACTCGCGATTTTAGCAACGATTAAGCAAATCATGGCTAACAAGACTCGTGCTTTAAATTCTAATAAATATGGCCATAATAATCTTAAAACATGCCAATTTAACTTCCCTACCGGGCCTTCGAAGTACGCAGAAGGTCTCATTTATGCTCCAGTTAATTACTACTGCTATAGGCAGTTCACCACGATCTAATATTGATTGTCTTATTATATGTCATTTTCTAATCAGACATAGGTCACATTACGATGGATTAAGTCCGTACTCATTTTTATCATAAAATGGCTATTTAAATGTCACGCAAGTACTACTTTAGAACCACCAAAGAATGAAATTGCACAGACTAAAATACTACTTTTTAATTTTTTTTAGCCATTTTGTGCTTTTTTAAGCTAAATAGAGTTATTTCTGTAAGCAGAATTTGTTACTCTTCGAGTACAGATAAACGCCTATTTGATAATAAACAAATAACGATTTACTAGTTTAAAGGATGCTTTATGTTGGATAGCTCGAAAATTCAATACCCACCATTACAACTAATACAAACATGGGTATGGATGATGATTGAATCAGGTAACCCTGAACTGCAAAATAAAGGTCGTGATAATCTTATCTCTGCTTTTGGCAGTTTGGCTAAGGCCAATGAATACTTAGTACAACATATAAAAAAATAAGGCGCATTGAGCGCCTTATTTTTTAGGTGTGACTAACTCAAATATCAGGCTTGACGTCGGTCAAGTACACTCTTATTGAGTGTTGCTAAAAGTGACTCTGTGTCATCCCAACCAATACAAGCATCCGTTACGCTCTGTCCGTAGCACAATTCACTACCTTCAATGAGGTCTTGGCGTCCTTCAACTAAATGACTTTCAACCATCACACCAAAAATAGCATGATTACCTTGAGATATTTGCCCAGCGACATCATCGGCAACCAGCATCTGCTTTTTATAATCTTTACTACTATTAGCATGGCTAAAATCAATCATAATATTGTCAGTTAAGCCTGACTTAGCAAGCTGTTTGGCGATATCAGACACATGTTCGGCACTATAGTTAGGTGCTCGACCCCCACGTAAAATGATATGGCAATCTGGATTCCCTTTAGTAGACACTATGGCCGAATGACCAAACTTAGTAACCGACAAGAAATGATGTGGCGCACTCGCGGCTCCAATGGCATCAATAGCCACTTTAATGGTTCCGTCGGTACCATTTTTAAATCCTACAGGACAAGACAGCCCCGATGATAATTCACGGTGTACTTGAGATTCGGTAGTACGTGCGCCGATGGCGCCCCAACACATCATGTCAGCAACATATTGAGGTGTGATCATATCTAAAAACTCACCTGCTGTTGGCATTCCTGAGTCATTTAAATCGACAAGTAATTTACGAGCGGTCCGTAAACCATCATTTAATTGAAAACTGTTATCCATATAAGGATCATTAATTAACCCTTTCCAACCGACTGTCGTTCTCGGCTTTTCAAAATACACTCGCATGACAATTTCAAGCTGATTTTTATACTGTTCCCGCAATTTAACTAAGCGTTGACCATACTCTAAGGCGGCAACAGGATCGTGAATTGAACAAGGGCCAATCACCACTAATAAGCGATCATCTTTACGGGCTAAAATTTGATGAATACTGTTACGCGCATTAAAAACAGTTGATGATGCATGTTCGGTTGCCGGAAATCGTTCTAGAATCGCAATGGGTGGCAGCAATTCTTTTATTTCATCGATACGAATATCGTCATTTTGATAATGCATAGTGGTTACAACTCCGGCAAAACGTCTTATGTGTCTGATTCAGTAAAAATAAATCAGCTGATACGATTCATTAAAAATGATAAAAAACCATCGAAAAAATGAACATGAATCATCAATTTAACCAGTATCTATCGACAAATCAATCAAGTATTATTCATCAGTGCCGATAACAGAGACTATACGTAAGTGATTGGGAATACGTAATAAGAAGCAATAGCAACTCAGCTAAGTTAACGGCTGCGTAAAACGAGTATGGAATACACTTATACATTGATTGTTTAGCACCTAATATCACTAAAACAAACTGTCTTATCAAAAAGACACTCTAATGATATTAATATGCTTTACTTTAGTGATTAACATCATTAATTCAACACAAGGAAGATGAGCGACTTAATACTTGGCAAGCTATCAAGAGGAGGATAACACATTGAAATATTGGTCAATTTTTTTATTAAGCTTATTATTAACTCTTTGCTATCCCGCCATTGCCACGTCCGTTGATCCAATCGATGATGTACACGAATTAGTCGAATTTCACTCGCAAACTTACCATGAAAAATTGATTCCAGTCATTGATAGTATTAGTTTTTCTACCAGTAACAGTATTGCACCTTATTTCTTTACCGATGAAAATGCTGGCGTGCAGTATGACCTTTTGAAGGCAGCTCTGAACAGTGAAAATATAGACATAAAAGAAATTGTTCATGCGCCTAATTTACGTGCACAGCGTCTAGTTAAAACCAATAAAATAGACTGCATGATCAATGCCCCTGATAATGTGGAAGGACTGTTTTATACGCAAAGCTTACTTGAATATCAAAATAGCGTGTTTTACTTATCAAGAAACAACCTTCAAATTGAACAATTTAACGATCTTAGCGCATTGTCTATTTTAGGATTTCAAAACTCAAAACAATACTTAGGTGATGAGTTTAAAGACATCGCGAATGCTAACCCTCACTACAGTGAAATAACCAATCAAAAAAGCCAAGTGGTGATGTTATTTAATGGATATGTTGAAGTCATTGTTTTAGAAAGACGGATATTTGAATATTATCGTCATTTACTCAAATCAAAACTCGATACCAGTATCCCAGTAACAGAAGTGGTACTGTTTGACCCTGCACAACGAAAAATTGCTTGTCATGATCAAATAATAGCTAACCGAGTAGATAGTGCTATTACTACACTCAAACAGTCATATCGCTACCAAGAGATACTCGACCTAGCTGAACAAAACAATTATCAACCACGGCATCAAATGCCTTAAAGGTACTAATTCTGTTTCAACGCTTGCAGCTTAATTTGGTAGCGTTGCTTATTACTATTATCACTTAAGGCCAACGCACGTTTAAGATTTTTCTCAGCCAACCGCTCTTCACCTGTTGCCCAATAAGCCCTAGACAAACCAAAATAAAACTCATGGCGATAATCCGCTTTATCAACAGCTCGTTTATACCATATGAGTGCATCTTGATATTGCTTATCAAAATACGCTTGTTGAGCCATGTCAAAATAATAAAACGGATTATTTATTCTCGCGAGCTCAAGCACCTTATGTATTTGTGCCCATTCATCTAAACGCCCTTGTTGACCTAAAATCAACGCCAAATTGTATAATGTGGTTAAATCTTGAGAGTCAATTTGTAGCGCTAAACGATATGCATATTCAGCCTCATCTTCGTAGCCTTTATGTCGATAAATAACCGCTAGGGTATTGATTGCTGCAACATGTTGCGGATCCAGTTGAATGCTTTTTTTAACCAATGCATAAGCTGTATCATAATCGGTGTTAATCAACGCTTCTGCTGCAATATTGTTATAAAACATCGAGGTTAACTTACGCTTATTAACTGTTTTTTTATGATAAGCACGCACAGAACGTTCAGGTAAAAAGTCCACTAGAACATCTGTACCTCTAAATAACACTGTGTTATTTGACCTCGGAGGTAATAAACGTAAATTAACGTGACCATTAACTAAATAAAAACCACCTCGTCTATCCCACACGGGTTCAACATCGATGTCATTAAACTCCACGGGCACATTTAACGCATCAGCCAGTGCTGCCGACAACACAACCAAAGACATACAATTACCTTGACGATTAAGCACGGTTTCACTGGCCGAGCGAGTCACATTATCACGGTATTCAAAACCACCATCTTGTGCGCCTATATATTGCGCCAACCATTCATTAGCCATAACATTTTGATTACGAAGAGTACCATCGGCTTGAAACTGTCGTCTAAATTGTGCGACAAACTTTTCAGGTAAACGATAAATATCATCAATAGACACAGTCTCAACAGGCATGAACATTTCATCATGAAATAGGTCAGCAATCTTTACAGCTTTGTTTTGGGGTTGAGTTGATTGACAAGCACTCATACTGAAAAGTAAAACAGTAAACAGTAGATGAGTCCATTTAGGTTTTAATTGGTCATCATGAGTAAGGGGATTAATCTCTGTCTTTTTTGAGTGATGAGTTAACATTATTCAGCCCTCAGATAGGAATACGCTATCTAAAAGCATAGTCAATAGTTACCCATTAGGCCAAAACTACAACGGTAAGGTTGTAACGACTTATTTGCTACTGAGGTGGATTATCACTAACTGGAGGATCTATTTGGATAAAAAGTTGTCTGTCTTGATATTCATAGGGACGATAAAATTGATGGCCACAGCTAAAATAATCAAATGGTGACGTCACGGCTAAGCAACCGATAGGCAATGATTGTAAAATCGTTATCTGCTGTTGCTGCCTTAACAACTCTTGCCATTGGTGCTGTTGTAATACAAGATCGCGTACAGCAAAAGCATCAAAAGGCGTTGATGACTGGCGCACCACAACGGTGCCAGCATGGCTCGTCGCACTCAATAACAAAGATCCCATTAATAAATTTATCAGTGCTGGTTTCATCATTACCTCGTCACAAATTTCATCTTATAGTGTATACCGTTAAGCTAGCACATCCTTCATTATTTACCTCAAGTAAGTCGATAATAATGTTATTAATCCATAAAAAAACAGAACCTAAAGGTTCTGTTTTCAATGTTAGCTAATTAACTCATTAACCCGCGGTTTTAACACTCACAAACTCAGGGTAAGCATCTACTCCACAGTCAGAAGCATCCATACCGTTGTACTCTTCTTCTTCGGTCACACGGATACCCATAGTCATTTTTAATACAAACCATACCAATAACGATGTGGTAAATACCCAAATGAAGATTACTGCTGCACCGTATAACTGACTACCAAAACTAGCATCAGCATTTGATAATGGCACTAACATTAGTCCAAGGAACCCTGCAACACCGTGCACTGAAATGGCACCTACTGGGTCATCAATTTTAATTCGGTCAAATGCAATCACAGAGAAGATAACCACAGCACCAGCAACCAAACCAATCACACCAGCCATTAATATTGATGGCGATAATGGATCAGCAGTAATCGCGACTAACCCCGCTAACGCACCGTTTAAAATCATGGTTAAATCCGCTTTACCCCAAACAACTTTACACACAATAAGCGCTGAGATTGCCCCAAATGCGGCGGCAGAGTTAGTGTTTACAAAGATTTTAGCGACAGCACTGGCGTTTTCAGCATCAGAAACCAACAGTTGTGAACCACCGTTGAAGCCAAACCAACCCATCCATAAAATGAACATACCTAAGGTAGCCATTGGTAAGTTAGAGCCAGGAATAGGATGAACTTGGCCATTTTCACCATATTTACCTTTACGAGCACCAAGAAGCAGCACACCAGATATTGCAGCAGCAGCACCAGCCATGTGTACAATGCCACTACCAGCAAAGTCAACAAAACCAGCTTCAGAGAGGAATCCGCCGCCCCAAGTCCAGTAGCCTTCAATAGGATAAATGACAGCGGTCATGACGACTGAAAAAGCTAAGAAAGACCATAACTTCATTCGCTCAGCCACAGCACCAGATACTATCGACATTGCCGTAGCAACAAACACGACTTGGAAGAAAAAGTCTGATTCCAAAGCATGGTCTGCACCATCAGCTTGCGAACCGATTAACGAACCAAAAGAAGGGATGAAACCACCTTCAACATTGTCGACATACATGATGTTGTAACCGACAAGCAAAAACATGACACATGCAATTGAGTATAAACACACGTTTTTGGTTAAAATTTCAGTGGTGTTTTTTGAGCGAACTAAGCCAGCTTCTAACATGGCAAAACCAGCTGCCATCCACATGACTAACGCACCTGAAATGAGGAAATAGAACGTATCTAATGCAAAACGTAGTTCAGTTACCGTCAGGCCTAATTGAGTTAATTCTTCCATGCCAGCCTCCTTATAATGCTTCGTTATCAAGTTCACCCGTACGGATACGGATAGCTTGTTCTAAATCAGTCACAAAAATTTTTCCATCACCTATTTTGCCGGTATGTGCCGCACTGGTAATCGCTTCAATAAGCATGTCCAAATTTTCATCTTTGGTGGCAATTTCTAATTTTACTTTAGGAAGAAAGTCCACTTGATACTCAGCCCCACGATAAAGTTCAGTGTGACCTTTCTGACGTCCAAAGCCTTTTACCTCAGTAACAGTCATACCTTCAATGCCCATGCCTGCAATGGCTTCACGGACATCATCCAATTTAAATGGCTTAATGATAGCGCTGACGAGTTTCATCCCGACCTCCAAAAGTGTGAAAAAATGTAGTTGTTATTAATTTGTTGAATGAGTTAATTCAATCATTAGGCCACTTTCTCAACACACTGTTATATATGGGTTTTATTTTAACCACACTTTTATTCCTTAACATTAAGGCACCAATCGAGTGCACGAGAAACATGGGTGCATCGTTTTGGTGCAGTAAATCATCTACCTTTTATGTTACCTAGTAGCCAAAAGTTACGTCACTATTTCTGTATAACGCACATAAAAAAACAGCCCTCAAATGAGGGCTGTTTGTTAGATTTTTCAGGTTTACACCTGAGGAGAGTTTTTATGCGACTAAGTACAACTTATTTGTAAGTCGCTTCACGCTTTTTAGCTTCTTCTTTCCACTTAGGTACAAGTGTTTTCTTAAACTCAGCTTTTTCAGCATTCATGGTTTTCATGTTCATGCCTAAAGCGGCTTGTGCTTTTGCTTTAGTTGAAGTGTCAGGATATGCAATTGGTTGCTTAACACCCTTAGCACCTAATAGCTGAGCCAATTTAACACGGGCATCAGCAGCTTTATCCAATGAAGTTCCTAGAATACGTAATACTTCAGCAGGAGCATGTGATGATGCACCATGAGATGCAGTCGCATAATCCCAACGCCATTGTGAGTGACGAATATCCATTAAGATTGGCTTCATTTCAACTTCAGTTGCGCCAGCATCCCACGCAGCTTTAGCTTCAAAGTGAGCTTTAACTAATTGAGTTTCAACACGTGCTTTTAAGTCTTGTGCTTTCTGCTTGCTTTCATCAACTAGGTTAACCATAAACTCTTTGCTTTGGCTGTGACAAGTTGCACAGGTTTCTTCAAAGCGATCAAACGGGTTACCCACTTTATGGTCAGTAAATTTACGGCCTTTGTCGTTAGTCACTTTAGGCATATGACAATCAACACAGCTCACGTTATTTTGACCGTGAACACCCAACTTCCAAGTTTCATAACCAGGGTGTTGTGCTTTTAGCATAGGTGTTTTAGACACTGCATGAGTCCAATCAGAGAACTCCATGCTGTCGTAATACACTTCCATTTGCTCAACAGTGGTACCCATATCCCAAGGGAATTTAACAAAACCAGGACGTTCTGCTGTTTTCTCGAAATAGTATTCAACGTGACATTGAGCACACACCATTGACTGCTTGTCTTTACGAGAAGCTTTATCAAATGGAGTATTCAATGTTGTCATGGCGCGTTCAGCAAACGGACGTGACATACGTAACTTAGATGAGCCTTTTTCATGACAATCGGCACAACCAAGAACATTAACGATTTCTGGTCCGCCTTTAGCCCACTTACCGCTAAAGTAACCATCTTCACCTTGCTCTTCAATCACGCGAGGTACATCAGGGCTTTTACAGCTCCAACATGCCATAGGCATTGGACCGTCTTCAGCATTTTTTGGTGCACCAGTACGCAATGTATTCGTTACGTCAGTTACCGCATACATATGACCACGTGGAGCATTGTAATCTTTAGCAAAACCGTAACCAGCCCATAAAACAACTAGGCTAGGTACTTTTTCTAACATATCGACAACTTCTTTGCTTTCATCAGTAGCATGCCAGCTGTCGTACTGTTTTGAGAATTTATCCTTATAAACTTCATTACGAGGTTCGGTTTTCTCACTCGCCATTGCGCCAGCGGCTAAAAAACTGGTTGCAATCACTGCACTCAGTGCAATTGATTTTACATTCATCTTCATCACCCTTTATCTCCGTGTTACATTATATTTAATTTAATAATCACGACATCTCCATCGTCAAAGTTAGCGATTTAACACCGCTTTAAATATACCCCTTATGGGGTATAGCGATGAAAGTTTGCGCCAGATCAACATGTAAACAGGATGTATCTCACAGTTTTGTAAACTTGTTAATGTTATCAACACATACCTAATGTAGAACACACTATTGGACATCATATAAAACAGTACTTTTGACTTATTTTTAATCACTAATCGATATCAACTGCAGGATCTTATGTTTACTCGTGGCAGCCTTACTTCCACCATTTTAAGTTTAATGCTCATTCTAATTTTGTTGTCATCAAGCTTAGCGGTATTTTCTATCGTCAATTTAACCTTCAGCTTAGGCGATGCCAAAGGCATCAACGCCTCTGGTTCACTGCGGATGCAAAGTTATAGATTGTTGCTGTATACCAATGCCGGTAGTAACAATACCGATAAAAAAATTATTGAATTCGAAAATACGCTTAATTCAGAAGCGCTTAAACGTTCTCTTCAATGGTACAGCCCCAAAGAGTTGCGCGACCAATATTTATTGGTTATCGACAAATGGCAAGTGATGAGAGTGTATATTGGAGAAGGGAATACGCGACTGTACTCAGCCTCGTTAACTGATTTTGTCGACACCATTGATACCTTGGTATTAAAGATGGAATTGTTCGCGGCCTTTAAGCTAAAACTATTGGTTATTGGACAGATTATCGGTTTATCAATTTTACTTGTTATCGCCTTCTTTGCCGTAGTATTCACACGTAAACGAGTTGTTAAACCATTACAATTATTGATGGATAGTGCAGCAACAATCTCCAAAGGTAATTTCAAAGTTGAAATGCCTAAAACGGGTTATATTGAACTGACCGCTCTGGGTAATGCATTGCAAAAAACGGCAGCAGAATTAGCCAATTTATATGAAGATTTAGAAAACCAAGTAAACGAAAAAACCTTGGCATTAACACGAGCAAACAACGAGCTAAAATTTTTATACGACAACCTAGTTATGTTACATGCTGATAAACTCGACTATAAAGCACTGCAATCTGCAATCAATCAGCTGAAATATTATGAAGACTTAACCTTTCTTCGATTAGTTGTTGAGCATGAGGATGGCTCTAAAGACGTCATTAAAGCTGAAGGCGGTTGGCCTGACGATTTATCCACTGAATCAGTACAGTTTCCGCTATTGATAGAAATGAATCAAATGGGCTATTTAGAAGTAATATCCAATAAGCCATTGAATAAACAATTGTTTGAAAACTTTGCCATGATGTTAACCCGTTCTATTACCATCCATAATGCCTCGGAACAACGTCAACAGCTGGCGTTACTGGAAGAGCGTGCCGTCATCGCTAGAGAATTACATGATTCAATTGGGCAGTTATTATCCTTTCTAAAAATTCAAGTCAGTTTATTACGTAAAAGCCTTGATCACAGTTGCCGTAGTCCTGAAGTGGAAGGTCAATTGACCGAGATCAATGAAGGTGTGAGTACTGCTTATGTACAATTACGCGAACTGTTATCTACATTTAGATTAACCATAAAAGAACCTAATTTAAGTCAAGCTATCGAAGTCATGTTGGATCAATTACGTCATCAAACCAATATCGATATCCAATTAAACTACAAACTTTCAGCACATTTACTGGAAGCTAAACAACACATTCATATTTTACAATTGATTCGTGAAGCGACAATAAATGCAATTAAACACGCTAACCCTGCCCATATAGTGGTAAATTGTCAGTTAACTGGCAATGGCATGATTACTATTTCAATTTGTGATGATGGCATTGGTGTGACACATATAGCTGAACGAGACCAACATTTCGGCATTGGCATCATGCATGAGCGTGCCAACAAACTTAATGGTACCGTCTCTTTCAATAGTAATCACCTCGGCGGCACTACAGTAACGCTGAGTTTTCCACCTCAACAGGAGCCTTTAAATGGGTAAGCCGTATTCCGTACTTGTTGTCGATGATCATCCATTATTACGTCGTGGTATTTGCCAATTAATCACCTCCGACGGTGACTTTTCGCTTTTTGGTGAAACGGGCACGGGACTAGAAGCTCTTACCGCGGTAGCCGAAGATGAACCCGATATTATTCTGCTCGATTTGAATATGAAAGGCATGTCTGGGCTTGATACTCTTAACGCTATGCGTCAAGAGGGAGTAACAGCAAGAATTGTGATTTTAACCGTTTCAGACGCTAAACAAGATGTCGTTAGACTACTGCGGGCTGGTGCTGACGGCTATTTACTCAAAGACACTGAGCCTGATCTATTGTTAGAACAACTCAAAAAAGCCATGCTGGGTCACCGAGTGATTAGTGATGAGGTAGAAGCTTATCTTTATGAGTTGAAAAACACGATTGACGACAACAGCTGGATAGAGAATTTAACCCCGCGTGAATTGCAAATATTGCAAGAGCTAGCTGAAGGCAAAAGTAATCGAATGATCGCCGAAGATTTACACATCAGCGAAGGCACTGTTAAAGTTCATGTGAAGAATTTACTGCGTAAAGCAAATGCTAAATCTCGCACTGAAATGGCGGTACGCTACCTTAACAATTAGCCCCACGCAAAAGTTCAAACCACACTTAACAACAAGGCCACATAAACGTGGTTTTGTTGTTATTTAACTCCCGCTAGAAATAAGAAATGGCTATTTATCGTTAATAAATGCTAACCAGCTTTGCAGCACCGACTCAAAGTCTTCTAGTCCACAATAAGACTCAGATTCCGCATCATAGAGGCTCATAGAGTCTTCTAATAAATGTTCTTCCTCTGAGTCAATCACGCTGGCAAACACTCTCACTTGCTCAGAGTCGATATCGATGGTTAAATCTCCACCAACATCACGCAAATGGTTAAGCGCCCCAGATTTGATTAACACTATCTGGGTGAGAATATGATTCGCTTTGCTCTTGTCGTCACCAAGCTCTTCAGCAAACCATCTGCCTAATACTTCATGACCCATGCTAAATTCAGCAAAGACTGAGCCTTCGAGGCGGTTTCGACGAAATTGATATTCCATACTAGTACTCTTTATTTAGCATTTTTTCTATTTTAACCGATGAATGGCCACTCTGCAGTTGGTTAGTTCATCAAATTTTGCGCTTGATGGTTAAATGCTCGATAAATAAAGAATTTCATTTTATAAGATCGTTTTAAACTTGGGCAAGATTAAAAAGTAGCGTAAATTATTGCAATAGTGATCACATGGAATTTCTGATAATGAATAATGGTTTTATATACAGCTTGTTGCTTACTGGACCAAATGCAGGCCAGTCACTTACCGCTGAACAAATAGCACTATGGCAGCCTACTGATGGGCTTTTATGGCTACATCTTCGCTATCGTGAACCTAAAGCACGTAAATGGATCCTCAACTCTGGTTTACAAAGGGTTGAGATGGATACACTGTTGGCCACCGATACTCGCCCACGAGTATTAAGTTCCGACAAAGGAATTTTACTGGCGTTACGAGGGGTTAATTTAAACCCCAATTCAGATCCAGAAGACATGGTCGCAGTGCGGATCTACGCTGAAGAGCACAAAATCATTTCAACTTGCGAGCGCCAACTACAATCGGTGATCGATGTTGCTGATGCGATAAAGCAAGGCAAAGGCCCAGTTGATAGTGCAGCCTTTATCATGGCCATTTGTGAGCGTCTTACACAACGTAAAGTGGAGTTTATTGGCAAGCTTGAAGAGCAGCTCGATGAGTTAGAAGAACGCGTAGTCACTCAAGTAAACAAAACCTTGCGTACCGACATTGCCGAACTGCGCAGACAAACCGTGGTATTGCGTCGCTACCTCGCGCCACAACGAGAAGCATTTTCTCGTATGTTACAAGAAGCCAGCGAACTGTTTGACGATAACGATAAAGTCCGCTTACGTGAAATACATGAAACCCTTATTCGAGTGATAGAAGATCTTGATGCGATACGCGATCGTGCCAGCGTCACACAAGAAGAACTCCAATCACAACAGTCAGAACAAGTGAATCAACGATTGTATTTCTTATCGCTAATTTCAGCGGTATTTTTACCATTAGGTTTTTTAACAGGCTTATTGGGCGTGAATATTGGCGGGATACCGGGTGCTGAATCCAACTGGGCTTTTGCCGCATTCTGTGGCGGATTGTTTGCACTGATTGGCTTGCAGATGTACTTATTCTACCGTTTGAAATGGCTATAATCTGCCACTAGAATTAATACTATGCATGATGGTCATTGCTAGGCTATATAATACTTGTAGTCTAGAACTAGGCGATTATCTAAATGAATAAGGCTGTGAGTGACAATGACCTTTTCGCACGGTCAACCAAGTGCAGAAATAACCTAGCATTAGGAAGGACAAAAGGACACTGAAGCATAATGCCGATAAGTTAGCCGTTAAAATTAAGAAACTCAACCGTTAACTTGACCGTTCTTTTTAACCTACAACAATCCGATAATCTTAGTTATCGGATTTTTATGCAACCTTTAGAAGACCTTTATTGTACATACATCAATTGCGGCGCTGAGTTTTGTGTATCTGTAATGTTCTAATGAAACTGTAACTCTCTTAAGAACCGATAATATACAATGATGTCTTGAGCCTAACGATATCACTACACTAAGGTGATAAACTAAGGTGATAAAAAAATGCATCTTATAAATATCGAGTAGGTAAGTATTCCTGTAATTCGCTTTGAACGTGTTTGTCAGCAAACCTATCAGTGAAATATATCAAATTCGATTGTAACATTGACTTAATATTAATAAAATACAAGCACAGATAATGATAAAGTTAACCTTGTAAATTACATCAGCAGCATTGTAATTCAACAATACTGATATCAACATCCTTGCCTCAAGATGCAAAAATTACCTTTTACATTTTTAAGAATAAGCAATAACTAAATATCAAAAAACTAAATATCCTCTGTTATATTGAAAATACAAAAATCAGTATAACTTTTTATCATTAGGCAATAATGCGAATCTTCATATTAGCTAGTTTTATCTTAAATAAGCTCATGGGTTAACTCACGAATTTGTTGTTTTAACCATGCAGTATCTTCATTATCAGCACTAGGATGAGTGACTAAGACCAACTTTAATGGCTCTACAACCTCAAAAAGACGATTACATTCGTATTCAGATAACTGGCAAGCATGTAAACCTGAGTCATCATCTAACATGTCATACACCGCCTTGTAGGGCGTTATAGCTAGTGATTGACAGTCTGAAAGGTAATCAAATAAAGAAGACACGCTGGTAATGGTCATTTCGGTATTAAGAGATAAATCCTTAGCCTGGCAATACTCCTGAAATGGGTTAAGTATGGGAGCTTGGGTACCAATAAACGTATTGATATATGGATATTTAGCAATAGTTTCTAGAGAGATGTCCTGCTTTAATATGGGATGTTTTCTGCAACTGAGCAAGTATTGTCGGTTCATTGTCGCAAGCACTTCAACCTGTAGTTTTTGGTCAAAACAAAGAATTTCTTCAGGACCTTTACAACAACACATCACAATGCAGTGTGGATCGCTAGTGACACTCTCCAAAGAATGGCTACTCCAACTGCTCACATTAATATGAATATTTTTATTATACTCTTTAATCGCTTTCATCAATGCTCGCGGATAAGCATAAGCAATCATGCCAGGGATAACCAATTCAAAGTATCGATTATGCGACTGCTCAGCACTATTAAGTCGATTGAAATGCTTAGCGCACTCCACTATCTCCTTAGCAATGGGATAAATTTTCCCTGCATAATCATTTGGTACTAATCCGTATTTCCGTCTAATAAACAACTCATCGCCGAATATTAGTCTTGCAGTGTGCAAACAACGGCTAATCTTTGAAGCTGGCACGTCTAATATTCTAGAAACATGTGTCGCTGATTTATTTTCATAAAGACTCACTAATATAGATAATGTTAATAAATCTAATTTATCTAAGTCAATTGGCTTCATCTTAGATACTCCCTTTTAGGTATACAGCCTAGTATTCTAACGCTTTTAAAACGAGTTCATAACGTTATTTTAAGTATTCAATGATTACTTATTCCAGATCATAAAAATGAATTTTTTAACACTACATATTTCGCGTAGAATGCTTGAAGCGATTGATGCTCAGCTTGGTAAAAGCTGATTTCATATATTGTAATATCAAATTAAACAACTAGAATTTTGATAAAGTAGATATTCACATATTGATTTATTAACTTTTAATAAATCAATATTAAAAACAACCAAATTACAACTTTAAATTATCACTCTCACTTTATTCACTCTATATATACACCAATTAGAAATGCAAAAAAAAGCAATCAGACCTGAATCATAACTACGATCAAATAAATTAAAACCACCTCAATTAATTGATTACGATCAATTTAAAACCAAAATATAAGGATAATATTAATCGTACGTCAACGACGTATTTTTAATTCATAAAACAATAAATTAAAAATGATTCTTTGGAGGATAATATGATTACTTCAGTCTTTTTAAGTTATGCGTTTGTGTACTCTGTGTTGTTTATTGTTGTTCCTTTTATATTAGTTATTTTCATTATGACTTGTATAAAGTTCTTCAAAACCGATACTGAAGAGCACGCAATTAAGTTCAAAAAAATGCTTTTTGATACTCAGAGCTTTAACTTTTTAAAATCGCTAAAAGCGATGGTGGGCGTCAAATATGACGTTTGTTGCAACGTTCCAATCGACACCGTGTTTGAAATGGATGCCCAAACCGCAGCAGAAAATCATACACGACTCGATTATGTTGTAATTGATCATGACTCGTCGGAAGTGAAATTGGTTATCTCTGATTTCAGTCAACAAGATGATGCTAACGCAAAAAGTTTGTTCGAGAAATTCAACATTAAATTAGTTGAAATTGTTCGAGGCAAACCTTACGACATGCAAATGTTAAAGCTATCCCTACCGGTATGAAGACCCTGTCGGGTGAAGGCAATCTGTTTTCACCCGCTATTTTTTGATAATCCATTATTGTAGAGAGGACTGATTATGTCCCGGAATAACTGGCTACTGATGTTAAGTGTAGGCGTATTGTCGTTTGCCCTTATGAGTCAGGGAGCAAATAGCGCTGACTCTACTGAGCAAATTAACAATGACTCATGTATGAAATGCCATAAACGCAATGGGGCAATGCAAGGTCACCATGCTCAAGAACAGTTAAAAATGAGTTGTAGTTCATGCCATGGTGAACAAGGCAATCACCCTAAGAAACCCAATGACCTGATGGTATTCTCTGCGGAAAACGACATGACAATCGATACTAAAAATGGCGTGTGTTTGAAATGCCATTCGCCTAAAAAGATAGCTCAAGCGGAGTGGACTCACAACGTACATGCACAAAAAGTGAGTTGTACATCTTGCCATAAACTGCATCCTGAATCAGACCCAATAATGGGCTTAGGAGCAAAAGATCGCAGTAATGTGTGCCGAAATTGCCACACAGTGCAGAGGTAACTAATCATGGAAAACTCAAGAAGACATTTCCTTAAAAGCACCTGTGCATTGGTTGCCGGCGTGTCGGTATATCCACTCAGTCGCGATCAAGCCAATGCCGATACGGGCATAAGAATAAACAATTTAAAATACGCCATGCTACATGACGAAACCAAATGTATTGGTTGTAACGCTTGTGTTGAAGCGTGTCGAGAAGTGAATCATGTTCCCGAAGGTGTCACCAGGCTGAGCATTGAACAGTCGGGCCCTTATGGCAAGTATCCAAATCAGTATTACCACTTTAGCCGCCACTCCTGCCAACATTGTGAAGATGCGCCTTGCGTTAATGTATGCCCGACTGGAGCCGCCTTTATCGATAAAGAAAGCGGCATTGTCTCGGTTAATGCAGATAAATGTGTTGGTTGCCAATACTGTATTTTAGCCTGCCCTTACGATGTACGTTTTATTAATCCTGTGACTAAGGCAGCCGACAAATGTGACTTTTGCAGGGAAACTAATCTCAAACAAGATAAACAACCTGCCTGTGTAGAAGCTTGTCCAACCAAAGCATTGGTGTTTGGTAATCTTAAAGATCCTGAGTCTGAACTGGTTATGCTGTTAAAAGCTAATCCAACACAACGGACCAAGTTAGATTTAGGTACCCGGCCCAAACTGTTTCGTATTACAGCCAAACAAGGGGAGATTATATTATGAACGCTTTGCATTTTGACTCTTTGGTCTGGCATTGGCCCATTGCCATATATCTATTCCTAGCAGGGGTTTCTGCCGGTGCGATGTTCTTTGCCGTATTGCTGAAACATGTATGCCTTAAAGAACAAGCATACCGTTCAGGCTTTGTTCAAGCAGCGTGTATTGTTGCAGCAGTTTCCGTTTTAGCAGGTTTGGGGATTTTGGTATTAGATTTAACCAAACCATGGGATTTTTGGAAAATACTTGTGTTCTACAATCCCACCTCAGTGATGTCGATGGGTGTATTGATCTTGTTGATTTATCAAGTATTCATGTACGCTTGGATTGCTGTTGTATTCCGTAAACCTATTGAAGAATGGTGCCAACCTCGCTTCCCGATAGTGTGTAAAATAACCACAATGCTCGCGAAGTATGAAGCTGGAATAACGGGATTGTTGATCATCTTTTCTGTGTCGCTAGGTGCCTATACCGGATTTTTATTATCGGCTCAGCCACGCTTTCCTATGCTAAATAACCCTGTGTTACCTTTGTTATTTTTAGCATCGGGTTTATCTTCAGGTGCCGCGGCGTCGTTATTAGGCGGGGTGTTACTCAAAGGTAGCCCTAATGGTCAGGAAGTGCGTTTTATCCATAGAGTAGAAATCCCTTTGATTTTAGGAGAAATTTTCCTTATTTTTACCTTCTTTATGGGTTTAGTTCTCAGTGGTGGTCAAAGTAAAGTCGCGGCATTAAACGCGATTGGAGAAGGATTTTGGGGTTTAATATTTTGGTTCGGGATTATGGGATTAGGATTGTCCGCCCCATTAGCGATGAATTTATTTATGAACGCCACTTCAAAACGCAAGTTTTCCTATGTTGCCGGAACTGCGTGCCTGAGCTTATTGGGCGTTATCATGCTACGTAACTTTGTACTTTATACTGGCCAAATGGTGGTAAGTTAGCGCGATAAACGGTGATAGCATGTGTTAACAACCGCACTATCACCGTATATTCAACAGAGAATATTCCGTTTGCGTTCCCACCTTATTTAATCACATCCTCGCCTGGCTAATTATGCTAAATGCTCCCAACATGCGAGCAATTAAAAGCCAGTGATTGCGTTTACAGCTGGGTAAACTGTCTAATTAAATTGTGATACACATTATGTAGATTATCTAGCTCAGCGCGGTCAGTGTTGTTGGCTTTGATCAAATTTTGAATACTTTGATCGAGCTGATACAAGGTTTGGCGTAAAGTCACATCGGCCACCATACTTTGCATCCACGTAATAGCTGCAATGCGTTGCCCTCGAGTTACTGCAGTCACTTTATGCAAACTACTCGACGGGTATACTACGGCGTATCCTGCAGGTAACTTAATTTGCTGCTGGCCAAATTCGGTGGCAATAACTAACTCACCACCGTCATACTCTTCGGGTTCACTCAAAAATACCGTCATTGATACATCACTACGGATCACTTCTGAGGTATTAGGGATCCGCATGATGGCTGCATCAACATGGTAACCATACTCTTCAGTTTCGCTATAACGATTAAAGCACGGCGGAAATATTTTATGCGGTAACGCCGCTGATACAATTTTAGGCGTTTCGCCAATACGCGCCAATAGTTGATTAGCTAGTTGGCGCACATTAGCGTGTTGTGCATCTGCTTGATTGTTATTTTTAACCGACGCCGCCATTCCCATTGCGGTTTTACGACCGTCTCCCCACGGACATTCAGCCAGTTGCTGACGATAAGCACCGACATCCTGTTTCGAGAGAATTTGTTCAATAACAATCATGCAAATACCTTTAATTAAAACTCATATGTCATCGACAATTTAGCATTACGGGCGTCACCTAAGTACATAAATGAGCCAGAACGATAAGCTGCAGTCCAATATTCTTCGTTCAATATGTTACCTACGTTTATGCGGAAAGTTAAATCCTCAGTGGCATTGTAACTGGCAAATAAATCAACTACTTGATAGTTAGGCACCACAATGCTGTAACGGCTATTGTCGCTATCATAACCTGCTGCAGTGTCTGGTTGTCCGCCATACATTTCACTTTGATAAGTGTAGCTACCACCAAATACAAATGATTCGGTTAGCTCATAACGCAGTTGCAAATAAGCACTTTCGTCAGCAAAGTTACTTAGTACTAAACCAATGTTAGCTGGATTGTAAGACTCTAAAATTTCTGAATCCATTTTGGCAGCCGAGAATTGTATGCTGAGCTTGTCAGTAATATTGCCGACCATGCCAAACTCAATGCCTTTAACGCGGTTTTTACCAGTGTTAAGTGTACCTAGCGTTGAGTAACTGTCGCCAACACTTTCCATTACATCACTTTTAGTGATTTGGAAAATCGATGCCGAAAACATCATTTTGTCATCAAACAACATCCACTTGGTACCGAGCTCTAGGTTTTCAACAATTTCGGCATCAGCTTCAGCAGCTTGCTCTTGCGTACCACAAATACCACCGTAACCACAGTTAGCACCTAAATCAGACTCTCCGCCGTTGATGTTGGTTGCAGTACTGTAGTTGGCGTAGATATTGGCATCTTCAGACAAGTCATAAACTAAGCCAATATTACCGTTATACATGGTATCGGAATAGGCATAATCCACTTCACCATCGCGACCTGTTGTGTTGTTACTGTAATCAAAGCTGTCTTGTCTAAAACCAAAGAATAGTGCTAACTGATCGGTTAACTCAACCGTATCCATCATGTATGCCGACACGGTTTCGATGTCGTATATAGCATCAGATCCACCATCAACATAGCTGCGATTCATTAACTGGCCGATATTGTCGACAGTATTGCCGTTGCCATCAATAATACAATAAGCCTCTGATACACCACGGCGCCCCTCGGTCAAACAATTACCATCATTATTGTTGGTGATGCTATATACGCCGTTATCAACATTTTCATCTGTGTATTCAAGGCCAAACACTAACTTGTGATCAAAACCAAGTGCTTGGGTGTTCCAAAATAAATTGAATTGAGTGCTGACATAATCAACATCTTGGTTACCTTGGTGAGTACTAAGCGTTAACGTGCTTGCTCCAGGCGCTGTTGGGTCGGTATCTGCGCGCGTTGTGCCGCCCATCCCTGTTGTAATATAGCCATTTTCGGTATGTCCAACGCGTGTGGCGTTGTACAACGTAACGCTGTCATTTAACTCATATTCGGTACGTAAAGTGAACGTGGTGACCTTAGAGTTTAGAAAATCACCATCTTGAGCATAAACAGGAATATCTTCTAGCGGCTTACGAGTATCTCGATCAAAATAACTGCCTAAATCTGGCACATCTTTCGCGTCTAGGTAGTAACCATCGGCAGTAAACGACAATGCATCGGTGGCTTCATACACACCCGATAACTGAACACCTTGGCGTTCACTCGTAATACCTTCGCGGCCCGGTTTGTCTTCTTCAGCCGTTAATCCGTTAAGGCGTACTGCCACTTTGTCTGATATCGGTAAGTTATAGTCCACCGTTAGACGAGTGTGATCGTCAGTACCAATACCCAAATCGACGCGACCAAAATCGTAAGCTACTGAGGCTTTTTTAGTCACACTGTTAATGGCACCACCTGATGAACCACGGCCAGCAAATGTTGAACTTGGACCTTTGGTAATTTCAACACGCTCGGTAGCAAAACTTTCGCGAGTGGTCATGCCAGGGTCGCGAAGTCCATCAACAAACACGTCACTACGTGCTTCGTGGCCACGGATAATATAACGATCACCGAATGCATTACCGTTTTCACCAGTACCAAGGGTGACACCCGCTTGAGCTGACAAAATGTCTTTTAAGTCCGTATTTCCTGACTCTTGAATTTGGTCTTGAGTTAACACGGTAATCACTTGCGGCGTATCGACAAGTGCAGCCATACGGCGTTTGTCGGCTGAGTTATTAAACATGTAAACCGAGTTTTGCACACCATGAACACGAATTCGCTCAATAGATTCGTCTGTTTGCGCTGGTTTACATTTCGCCAATATATCCTTATCACAAGTTTCATTTTTGGTGTCTGCGGCATATAGCGCTGGGCTACTGAATACTAATGCTGCAGCAACAGCTTGAGCACCTAATGATAACTTACTGTAATTACTCGACTTCATGCTTAACATCATCCTGTTATTAATAAGCGTTAACTAAATTTCATTTATGTGATGCACTTTACATAAATGAAACAAAGATCGCAAACGCAAATCATTATCATTTGTGTAAAGATTCATTAAATATGAAATTAAACTAACAAAAGGACGAAATAAGCTGATAGGTAGCCGTTATTAATAACAATCGTTATTGATAACCGTTTGAATACCGCTCAGAAACAGCGGCCTGGTCGACATAAATTAACTGACTTGATAAAGCTCTAACGGTAAACCGTCTGGATCGCTAAAAAAGGTATATTGTTTACCGGTATATTCGTCAATGCGAACGGGCTCGACAGAGATATTGCTCAGCTGCAAATGCGCCACGACCACCTCGATATCATCGACTTTGAACGCTAAGTGACGCAAACCCTGGGCTTCTGGATAACTGGGTCTTGGCGGTGCATCATTAAATGAAAATAACTCAATTTGGCTACCATCGGGCAAAGCTAAATCCAGTTTGTAAGAATCGCGTGCTTGACGGTAATGCTCGGCAACAATTTTTAGCCCTAATATTTGCGTATAAAATGCTTTTGAACGTGGGTAATCGGCACAGATAATCGCGACGTGATGAATTCCATTTAGCATGGCTGTCCTTGTAAATAGACTATTGATAATTAATCTAATTTAAACAAAAAAATAAAACCCTGATAGAACAAGTCTATCAGGGTTGATATACGCTTTTAAAGTCATAAACAAGACTAAAACAAGGTTAATAACTTCCAGAGAAAGTGGCTTAAATTAAACGCCGATTTCACCGCCGTCATCTTTAATAAACATCACTGTGGCTGCACGTGGACGAACCGTTGTGCCTGCGGGCGTTTCTTCATCTGCTCTATCAGAGTATGGCCAGTTGCCAGGATGCTGAATATTGGCAAACATTGCGGTGTAGTCTGGCGACATGGCAAAACCTGTCACTTCACAGCCGTTAGGGCCAACAAAGAAACGCTTAAGCTGAGTTTGGTTTTCAGCCGTTACCACTTGTTGGTTACCATCTGCATCTACCATCGTTGATGGCACAATCGCTAACATTTGATCGTTGGTTTCTTCGGTAACTTCAGAGGCACCATTGTCGGTTTGCACCCACAAAATACCACGTTGATCGAACGCCAAGCCGTCTGGACTAGCAAACTGGTTTAAGTCAGTTAAGCCAGATAAGTTTGTTTCAGCATCACCATCTGCAGGTGAACCAAATATAAAGATATCCCAACTAAATTCAATTGCTGCATCACCTTCATCCCAACGGATAATATGACCAAAGTTATTATTTAAACGTGGGTTAGCAGGGTTGGTGCTGTCGGTACGTTTACTGTTGTTGGTTAACGTTAGGTATACCGTACCTGTAAATGGATCAACGGTTGTCCATTCTGGGCGATCCATTGGTGTAGCACCCACTAAGTCAGCAGCGCCAGCAGTATTTAATATAATCGCGGCTTGTGAGTCAAAGCTGCTCGCAAGCGTGCTTCCGTCGGCAGTCACCCCATCTAACGTCAGCGGTAACCATTCACCGACACCGTCTTCGGTAAACTTAGCCGCATATAAGGTTCCGGCATTCATGTACTTATCGCCTACTGTTAAGCGGTTAGTGCTGTTAGCATCTGCTGGATCCCACGCTGCGTCAGAAACAAACTTATACAGATATTCAAAACGAGAATCGTGGCCTGAATAGAATGTGATTGGTTTGCCTTCTTCAAGTTTACCAAAGGCACAACCCTCGTGGCGGAAGCGACCTAATGCAGTACGCTTAATGGCGCGCGAGTTAGGATTGTATGGATCAATTTCAACAATATAACCGTGGCCATTGGCTTCGTTACGGTAATCGTTAGTCGCACTTGAGCCCGTTGGCGTCACATCAAAACGAGCAAATTCGTCTAAGCGCTCATCGTCATTACCGGCTAAGTGGCTCCAGCCATAACGAGTGTCAGAAGTCGAAATACCAATGCGCGTTTGCTCTTGCGTTAAGGTGCCTTTATTAACAAAATAACCCGGCCAGTTTTCTTCACATGTTAGATAAGTGCCCCAAGGCGTATAACCATTACCGCAGTTATTTAAAGTACCGCGCGCTTGGCTGCCATCTGGCGAATAACGCGTTTCAAGGTGTGAGCTGTACGCTAGTGGGCCAGCAATATCCATCACGGTTGCACCGGTAAAACGACGGTTATGGCTGTCGTTTTCGACCACTTGCCATCGTCCAGAAACTAATTTAATACGGACAACTGAAATACCATGGGCGTTGATTTCTTTGCGGATTTCATCAATTACAGTGCGCTTACCATCAGCATCAAACGTTGGGCCTGTTGGATGTAAAGCATCCTGGTCAATGTATTCGTGGTTAATACACAATAAACCGTCATCTGCCGAATCATTCAACGGGAAGAAATGCATACCATCATGATGCATACCGACGGAGTTTTCCTGATCGATAGCAGTATTACTGCCATCGGCTTTCCACGCTGCAGCTTTCGAATTTAAGGGAGTTCCCCAGGGTGCTAATACATAAGCTGAATAGCCAGCAGCTACCGCCACGGCATCGATTTTAGAACCGGCAATCGACTCAAAACCTAATACTGCAGAACTCTTCGTTGGTGCTGTTGGCGTGGTCGGCGTTGTTGGCGTTTCTGCAACGGTATCATTGTCAGAGCCACAAGCACTTAATCCGAAGCCACCAAACGCTGTCATCGCACTAAGGCCTAAACCACGCTTAACAAAATTACGACGTGATAGATGATTCTCCATCACTTCATTGAAGGGGGTATTTTTACTGTTGTTAAAACGAGTTGGATCAAATGTCGCCTTGCTCATAAATTGTCCTTAGATATGCTCTGAAAATAACGGATCAAATATAGGTATAATTATTTGTCCGTTAAGATAAGCGTCTAATGTGACAACTCGGTTCAAACTAGATGACATTAATGTGGCAGTAAAAAGACACTCACCACACTGTCACATGTAGTGGAATCGATATAAAACTCGTGTTAGCGTTTTTTACCGCGTGAAGATGCCGCTAATGCCTTTTTACGTGCTTGTTGTTTTAATGCCGATTTAGTTGTTTTACGGGTAACTGGAGCAATTAAATCCAAATCTGGCTCAAAACCTGCCAGCCATTGCTGTGGTAAACGTCGGTCTAAAAAGGCTTCTAGTTTAGTTAATAACGGCTCGTCATCGATGCTTAATAACGTGATCGCTTGCCCTGCTTTACCTGCTCGGCCTGTGCGGCCAATTCGATGCACGTAGTCTTCAACTTGAAACGGTAACTCCATATTAACGACATAATTTAACTCGTTAATATCTAAACCTCTTGCAGCCACATCAGTTGCGACTAACGCGGTCACCTCACCGGCTTTAAATGCTGCTAACACTTGTTCACGTACTGCTTGAGATAAGTCAGCATGAAATGCTTCAGCTGCCACGCCAGCGTGTTTCATTTGCTTTACCAGTGCATCAGCACCTTGTTTGGTGCGGCTAAATATCAAGCTTTGCAGCCAACTTTCTTGGGTAATTAAATGGCACAGCATGGCGCACTTTCGATTAGCGTCGACATTAAACACTCGCTCAACAATACTGCTGGCGGTGGTATTTCGCTGAGCCACTTCAATCACCTGTGGTGAGCGTAATAAGCGCCGACTAAAACTGAGCATTCGGTCATCTAAGGTGGCTGAAAATAATAACGTTTGCCGTGTACTTGGCAAGCGCTTAAGTACTTCGACAATTTCATCTTTAAAGCCCATGTCCAGCATGCGATCGGCTTCATCAAATACCAAATGAGTTAATTGTGATAATGACAACGCACGCTTACGCAGCAAGTCTAATAACCGCCCTGGAGTCGCCACCAAAATATGGGTGCCATTGGCTAACTGACGGATTTGTTCGCCAATGCTAACCCCGCCATAAACCATCACGCTAGTGACTGAACTGCCATAAGCATATTGCTCAATACTACTGTGCACTTGTTGGGCTAACTCTCGAGTTGGGACTAATACAAGCGCCGTTATCGGGGTCGAATTAATATGTTGAGTGTCTGGCTGAGCAGCTAGATTATCTTGATGAGTCAATAATTGATGCAGTAACGGTAATGCAAATGCAGCCGTTTTCCCAGTGCCCGTTTGCGCCCCCGCCATCACGTCTTTACCGCTTAAAATAACCGGAATTGCTTGTAATTGGATAGGCGTAGGTTGCTGATATTTTAATTCAGCTAGGCGATTAATCAATATGGGATGTAACGATAAATCTGCAAAAGACATAAAAACTCCAAACATGTGGATGCGCAGTTTATCACGCTCATTCAGATTAAAACAAAGGCTCTAGGTAATGCTTGCTTGAATTATCGTTCATTAAAATGGCTGGTAAATGTGATGCTCAACACATCTTAAGCAGGTCGTGCTTTTTGCGACAGATAACATTTGACTAAAAAAGTAAGCCTTATACAATTTAAACGTGCAAATAAAAAACACGTTTAAATTTAACCACTAGATTGCATCACAATATTACACAATCAGATCCCATAACGAGGTATCACCATGAGTTTTTCAATTAGCGGTATTTTCAAGCCAGCCAAGCAAGCTGAACAGATTAGCAATGTGGCACCTACAGCCCAAGATACTACTGCAACAGAAATGAAAGCTGTAACAGAAAATGAAGTATCTCAGGCTGAAAATACTGCCAAAAAACAAGCTAATGGCGGCAGTTGTTGCGGTGGATGTGGTGGCGGTAATCATTAATCCACTAGAATACTAAACGTTACCACGTCTGAATAAACGTAAACTGTCTTTACTGATTAGTTGCGGATACTGCGCTGTAACGTCGAAAAATCCATTGGCATACGCTACTGCTACTGAGCCTTCGTTCTGTTTATTGATATAAGCAAAAACAGGGCTCGAAATAAATTGCTTTAAAAACATTTCCACAGCTTTGGTGGCAATGCCTTTGCCCCAATGTTCACGTCCAATCCAATAGCCAACTAAACGCATTTGCGGATCTGACTTTGCGGCTGCGTCGGTATTAATCCACGATAATACATTACCCACTAAAACATCATCTATCCAAATCCCTTGTGCTATCGCCTTTTCATTTGCTAATACTTTTTGCTGCCAATGCAGGTTAAAAGCTTTACGTTTACGCGGCACAAAGTCTGCCATTTTATTAGCAATAGGGTCGTTTTCAAATTCAAACAATATATCTAAATCTGCTTCAGTAATGGGATGAAGAGAAATATTCATTTCGGGTTCGCCTTTTCTATGTTGTGTCACCAAGATCATTTATATTATAGATAACCTCAGCTCTAATAAGAGATGGGATAAATCGTTAAAAACGGGTTTAATTCAAGTCTGCAATATCAAACTTGCCATGTGTTTTGCTAACAAGGCATATTGGACGTATCAATAGCTCGCCTATTGTAAGTCGATTAAACACTGATAGCGGAAATGCCTGTTTGATGACAGTTTATTATCCATAATTGAGGTTATATATTCTCATTCATCGACACGCTTGACGATGAGTAACCGTATCAACATGCATTAAAGGACTACAGGATGAAAAGCATTAAAACATGGCAATGGTTGGGCTTTGCTGGCCTTTTACCTTTTATTATTCTCAGTGTATTAGCCTTCAATCATAGCCTATTAGCACCCGAACATACTATGCTAGGGTTTGTTAGCTATAGCGCAGTGATTTTAAGTTTTGTTGCCGGTACTCTGTGGGGCAAAGCGGTTATATTAACCTTAGACGACAATATTGCTAAGTTACTCATCATCAGTAATATCATCGCACTCGCCTGTTGGATTGCACTGTTAACGCCGTTTGCATTATCCGCGCTAATCCTACTCGCCAGTGGTTATCTGTATTTATTGTATATTGAGTTTAAAGCCAAACAATTATCAACCACCACCAGCTACCTCACATTACGCACAATATTAACCAGTGCTGCTGTAGTATGCCACATTATTGTCATGCTCAGTCTTTTTAGCGTTTAACAACATGTTAACTCGAACAAAAAGCCCATGCTTTACAGCATGGGCTTTTTGTTTATTGCAGCAAGCTGACTGGCTTCATCATCTATAAACCGGTTTGACACTGTTCTTGCTGGTTTATCATGGGTGATAGGATCGGCATCATGCCTTTAAGCACTTGTAATGGCAGTGCTGAAGTAAAGCTAAAGTCGTCGGCTTTCTCCCCTGGCACAAATGCCGTTAAGGTACCAAAGTGACGGTCGCCTAAATAGAATACAAACGTTGCAGTACGGTTTATAGCGGTTGAAGATACTTTACGGCCATTACGAATTTCAGTCGCAATACGATTATCGCCGGTACCGGTTTTCCCCCCCATGACAATCATTTGGCCATTGCTATCCACTAAGCTGCCTTTGAGCCTTCTTGCTGTGCCATTTTCGACTACATTTGCCAATGCTTTTTTCAACGCTCGTGCAACTTCTTGGTGCATTACCCGCATAACAGTTTGTTTATTATTGGCCAATGTCACCTCATAAGGTGTGTCTTTGGCAAACTGCAGCTCATCAATTCTCACGGTAGGGAAACGATAGCCATCATTTTGAATAATACCCATTAACTCAGCCAATGCTGCAGGTCTGTCGCCCGAGCTGCCTAAAGCAGAGCCTAATGAAGGCACCATGTATTCAAACGGATAACCCATTCTCACCCAACGTTGATGAATACTTAAAAATGCTTCCACTTCTAACATCACCTGAATACGCACATCACGAGCATTTTGATGACGCGTTCTAAACAGCCAGCGATACACTTCTTGTAACTGCGGTTGTGCGTCTTCTAATACTTGAGTAAGGCCAGTTTCCGGATAGTCATTTAAATAGCGTAATACCCACAACTCTAACGGATGCACCCGTGCAATATAGCCTTGATCAGCTAAATTAAATTTTTCTTCGCCATATTTGTTGTACAGCACATTAATTTGTTTATCGGTAAAGGTTTTTGCTGGTAATCGCTGAGTTAAAAAAGCTGTTAACTCACGGGCGCCATCGTAAGGTTTTAAATAACGATAAACGGCCGTTAACTTGTGTTCTTGTTGTTGAATACCATCAAATAACACCTCAAGACGCTGCTCTGGTGCAAGCTGACGATACTTGCGATAAAAACGTTTTACAAACGAACTGCCCTCACGCTTAGCAAATGCTTTTAGGTATTCTTCACGGCGCGGATCTTTGTCGTTACGCAATAGCTGCGACACACTGCCTTCACTGTTATAACTACTACTGTAATTAACAATGTCTTGCATTAAGCGCACAAAAGGCAAGTTTATCGACTCTTGCAATGCTTGATATAATGTTGGTACGCGACTGTTTTCTTTTTTATTAAAATTGTTAAATACATGCAAACCACCACCGGTGAAGAAACGTTCTTCTGGTGAAGCCGAATATTCGCGCTGCAGTGCAGCATCCAACATTCGGGTTAAATTACGGTCACGGGTGGTAATCAAATAATCGACCACCCAGCGCGTAATATGGTCTTTACGTTCCACATCCACTTGGCGTAAATCAGCCACCGTCATTGCAGAAAAACGCTGTTGTAATTCGGCAATAATGTCTAAATATGTCGCTAATACACGTAACTTAGCCGTTGAACCTAACTCCAGCTTACTGCCTTCATTAATATCAAACGGCTGATCAATACTGTCGGTTTGAATCCGCACCCTATTGGCACTGTCGGTACTTTCATACAAGGTAAAGCTGTACAACACTTTATCTAACTGCTGCACCGACAGTAAACGCTCACCCAGTAGTCCGATACGTTCAGCCGAACTGGGCTGAGCTAAACTACGTAAGTAATCGCTAACTTGTTGTTGCAAGTCACCATGGAAGGTACTGTTAATCGATAAATCATAGCGATCAAGATCAAACAAACTTAATCCCAACATACCCGCAGTGCGAATACGTACCGCATTAACCCCTTTATTGTTAGCGAGGTTAGTCGTCGCTAACTTACTGGCGTTAAATTGTAATGTTTGCTCAAGTGCCGACACCATCAATTGCGTTTCAATTAACCCATCACCGCCCAGTAAACGTAAATAGCTGTCTACTAACGATTCTAAATCATCATGACCTTGGCGTAAGTAATACGATGGCCGACGCTGAGCAATCATTAAAGCTACGATTTGACGAAACACCTTGCCACGCTCAGCAGCATTTTGTTGAGTATGACGACTCAAAAGCAATTGGTTAGCTTGATTAAAATCTGTTTTAAACCAGGCCCATAAACCATCACCAATACCGTGGACTTCACCAAAACCCGGAGCCGATGATAATGGCACTGTGTTGAGATAATCTTGTACGATGCGTTGGCGAGCGCCAACGGTGCTTTCACCTTGCTGATACACTCGTACAATGGCCGAACCAATTTGTAATAACTTATCTTTAATACTCAAGGTTAAGCCGTGGTTAGAATGCCTGAATTTTTCAATTTGGGTGGCCAAAGTACTGCCACCCGCTTTAGACATATCAGCCCCAAAAATACCCGCTACCTGACTGGCGGCAGCCAGCACAAATCGAGGCCAGTCAACAACGGGGTTGTAGTTAGCTTCTGGACTCAACATTTCACGATTTTCGATAAATAATAAGGTATTGATGATTTGATCTGGGATTTTATCTTGGTCTTGATACACACGTTTAGGATAGGAGAAATCGAATACCGTCATGTCGCGGCAATCTTTAATTGCTAAACCAGATTGGGCTTTTTCATGATACGGCGGGAAAAAACCAATATTGGTATAATCCATCAACATTGGTGAAAATGCCACCTGCTGAGTGATTTGATAATTACGCTCAATAAGACGCGCTATTTTCTGCGGTAATTGGCTATAACCATGGCGGTCATCAAAGGGACCATACTTAGGATAAATCACCGCATCGCTGCGATAATCACGTACTTTATAGGTTAATTTAGTGGCATATTGATGTAAAAAATAAGATTGATAATACGATGTCCGCACCTCAAACTCGATCAGATAAGCTGTTGCTAACAATAATACGATCAATAACCAACCCGCTTTACTGCGACGAACCGGAGCCGGTTTGGCGGAAGATGCATTAGGTCGATAATTATCAAACTGACTGTCTGTATGTGGACTAGACACAAACTCTCCATCTAACGCATAAAATCACAATAACGCACCATTTAACTTTTGGTTGAGATGTTCAATACATCGCGTAACTAATTGTGATAATTTTATCAGATGGGTAAAGCCATTAGATATAGACAAAATAACTAAATGTTGTTTTTTAGCCTATTAAAGACCTTATTGCCACAATATCGATATTTTTATATGAAACACTTACCCAAGTTTAAGGATTGTTTTGGACAACAGCACTTCAACAGCGACTATTGACCCGCCATTAAGATTAGGTTTAGCCATGTGGTCACAAAACCAATGGCAACAAACCGTTTATGGCAATAGCCAGGCACATCGACTGGCACGTTATGCCGAAGTATTTAATACCGTCGAGGGCAACACTACTTTCTATGCCACGCCGTCGTTACAGAATGTACAAAATTGGTACGCTGCAACGCATGACGAGTTTAAATTTACCTTTAAACTGCCCAAACACATCACCCATGAATTACAGCTCCAACATGCAGGCCCAGCGCTACAACAATTCTTTAGCATAATGGAGCCCCTTATTAACCGAACCGGAGTGTGGAAAATTCAACTTCCCGCCAGTTTTGGGCCACAATCTTTGCCACAATTAGCACAGTTTTTAACTCAAGTGCCACAAGGCCTAACCTATGGTGTAGAAGTTCGTAACAGTGCCTTTTTTGCTAAAGGTGAAGCAGAACAAGCATTAAACCGCTTATTAATCGACAATAACTGCAATCGTATCATTATGGACACGAGGCCTGTTTTTGCAGCAGCGCCAACAACCGCAGCAGTGATAGATGCCCACCAGAAAAAGCCAAAAGTGCCAGTACACGCCATTGCAACCGCACACAATCCTGTGGTGCGCTTTATTGGTCATCCGCAAGCGGAAGCCAATATACATTTTTTCCAAAACTGGCTAAAACAACTGCCTTTATGGATCGCGCAAAATAAACAACCCTATTTATTTATCCACACTCCAGACAATCACAATGCACCGCAATTAGCGGTCGATTTGTATCGTTTACTACAACAGCAGTTGGCACAAAGTACATCTGCATTGGCCGACATTAATCTATTACCTCAACAACAGCACACCACAACTCAAATGGGTTTTGATTTGTGATACCCACCTATATGCATAGGTAACCTCAAGGACTGATAATAAACGTTTATCAAACCGCTCTCGGTCCTACAATTTTATGATATTATCTGCGCCGATCCAGCCTGCCTTCGCAGCGCGTTTATGTTGATAAAGGAACCACCATGAGTGAATCTGCAACCCGTCTAAATAAGTACATTAGTGAGAGTGGTATTTGCTCACGTCGTGAAGCAGATCGCTATATTGAGCAAGGTAATGTTTTTATCAATGGTAAACGCGCCAAAATTGGTGATAGCGTCGAATTTGGCGATAAAGTCAAAGTGAATGGTCATGATATAGCCCCCCGAGACGAAGCCGATCTGGTTTTTATTGCCCTTAATAAACCGGTAGGTATTGTTAGTACCACCGAAAATACCGAACGCGATAATATTGTCGATTTTGTTAATCACAGCGAACGAGTATTTCCAATTGGTCGTTTAGACAAAGATTCACAAGGGTTAATCTTTCTTACCAGCAATGGTGACTTAGTCAATAAAATCCTCCGCGCAGGCAACAATCACGACAAAGAATATGTGGTTACGGTTAACAAGCCGATCACTGAAGCATTTTTACAAGGTATGCGCGCCGGCGTGCCGATGTTAGGTGTCATCACTAAAAAATGTAAAGTGGAACAAGTTTCAACGTTCGTATTTAAAATAATTCTAGTTCAAGGGCTTAATCGTCAAATTCGTCGAATGTGTGAACATTTCAACTTTGAAGTGACCAAGCTGGAACGTCAATCAATTATGAATGTGTCGCTTAAAGGACTGCCTGTAGGAGAGTGGCGAGATTTGGACGAACAAGAACTCAGCACGCTAATGAAGTTAATTGAACATTCATCTTCAGAGGTTAAAAACGCGCCCAAAAAAGCTAAGAAAAAGCCAACCCAAAGCTTACGAGATAAAATTGAAGGCCCAGAACACTTTATGCAAGGTCGAGGTGCTAAACCTAAAAAGCCGGCGGCGAATAAAGGTAAGCCAAGTCATTCAAGAAAACCTAAACGTTGATCCAAAAAACAGCATAAGTGATATACCGCTTAGGATAAGAGTGAGTATTAAAAATAATCATTTTACCGTATGCAATAGTCTTTTTATGTTGTAGGATACTGCACTGAGTATTATTCAAACAGCCAATATTACACAAATGTAAATAAAACATCGGTTTACATTAAATATTGTATAATCACTCACGCTAAAAGATTACACATAATGCATTTTTATTGATCTAATGCATGCTAAAGTTGTTGTAATCTTTCAACAAATAGTACAAAAAAGCATCGTAAAAGTATAAAACAACAGCAATCGGACGCTGGTTTTTTAAACAAGGAATGTGACATGTTCAGCAATAACCTTTTAATCGTAGATTTCCCTGTTCATCTTCATGGGCAATTTCAAAACCTCGCTAATTTGATTGAATTTAACTTAATTCCGACCAATGCGAGCTGCGCGTTATCAGAATTATCAGCCGCATCAAATTCCGAAAATGGCAGCGCCATTATGGTTCATTATCTTGAAAATCCATTACAAGAAATTGGTTACTTATCTGCAGAGTTATTTAAAAGCGACCTGCACATTGCATTTTGTCCTGCACTGAATGTAGAACTAGAGGTTATTCTTATTTCATCTGGATTTCATGGTGCCATCAGTGTCGATGACTCTATCGCTCATCAAATACAAAGCATTAAACAAGTGCAAGATGGCGACATTAGCTTTAACCCTAAAGCCGTTTCTAAATACATCCTCCAAAGAAAGCGTATTCCATCATCAGGTAATCGCGCCAAAATACTTGCCGTCACCACAAAAAAAGAACAACAAGTCTTGTCACTCATACTGCATGGATTAACCAACGAAGAAATGGCCAAAGAGCTCAACATTTCTGTTAATACCGTCAAAATGCACGTACAAAATATTTATAAAAAAACCAAAATTAAAAATCGCGGCCAATTATTTGCTTTTGCTGCCGGTTAACTTTTTATAAATACTCCAGTTAACACTTAAAAGTGAACTTAGTAATGTATCCATTAAACGATACATTTTTAGGCTGACTTAATATTCACTCGTTAGAATTTTTTATAACAGGTGAAGACATTTCACCTCATAATGTAAGGACACATTAATGCACCATAAAAGCATATTAGCCATATTAATCTCTGGCGCACTCTTAGTCGGTTGCGGTTCATCTGACGACGATTCTAATACCGAAATCACGCAACCTGATTCTGGCACGCCAACAACGCCTGCTGTATCAGAGTACAATCACCAGGTAACCGGTTTAGCGGTATATCAAGGTGCATTATCTGGTGCGACTGTTTGCGCCGATTTAAACCAAAACTTAGCCTGTGATAGTGATGAACCTTTTACTATTACAGATATTGACGGTAACTACCAAATTGATTGGATGAGCGAAGTCGAAATCCCAGACTATTATTTAGTGGCTAACTGGCAGGCGGCGACAGCAACACAAGCAATCCAAGCCCGCTCTTTAGCACTTAAGGTTAAAAATCCAACCACCCGCTCTGCGCCAAGATCTATCGTTAGTGACGCAGGAAAAGGCACGTTAATCGCTAGCCCACAGTACAATGGCGCGATTAATAACCTGACCCATATTAAACTCTCTCGGGTGATTGAGATGAAGAGTCAAAGTCTGTCTAACAGTGATATTAGTCAGCTATCGGCTGAGTTAGACACTCTATTGGCTATTTTGTATCAATTAGATGCAGACACCTTGTATTCTATTTCAGCGGAAACATCAGCCTCAGCTAACTTTATGCGCATAGACTATGCCATTGCTTATTTACAGCAAGTCATCGCGACTCAAATCCCAAACTTAATCGCAGCAGAAAAAATTCTTGCAGCTACTTATGCTCAACTTTGGCAAATATTAATTGATAGCGGCCTTTCTATCGAAGAGTTCTTCTCAGACGACATATTTACTTTAGCCGCAAATATACTCTTTAGTGATTCAGCTATCGCATTAGGATTTACAGAATTACCAATCGATTCTCGTATTTTGTCACAAAACGATTGGGATGTTGTGCTAGGTAATATCATTAATGATAGCGGCTTTGCTAATACCTTATCGCTAGCGTTGCTGTCACAGTTCAGCACATTCTCACTAGACAATGATGAGACAGGAAAGACAGTTATAGGGTCAGCCTCTATTGACGGAATTGGGTATGTTACCGAATTCCCTAAAGATATAGATGAGCAAGAAATAGAAATAGAATGCTGGAACACAACCCATAACGGTTGGTATACCATTGCACCATTGCCGACGACTGAACCGTTTATAGAAGGTAATAGTTACAAAACAGTGTATGAATCAACAGATGTTAATGTCACTATTAATGTAGAAAAAATACTCACACCAAGTGATAGCTGGAGCTCAATACTTAACATTATTCCTGATAGTCTTAAATTCAACACGCTAAATTGGCCACAAACATTATATTCTATAAACGTATCTCAAGAAGCTGATGTCATGTGTCGTGAAGTCAATAATTATGAAATCTACGACCTTCCTGATTACGAGACGGCTGATATGATCACAGTTGATGATATCGCTAGAGCACAATTTGATAGTTTATATCCAGAGTTTATCATCGTCGATGAGCAACAAAGTAAGATCACTCTGCTTGATATTAACCTGCAACCAGAAACGACATTTACAGTAGAACGCAGCATTAGCCCAAGTAATCAGCCATTAATTATTACAACTGAGGACGCTATAAATGACAAAGTTGCTGAGCACATTCTTCCGACATATTATTTAGTTGCAGATCAACAGTTAATTGAAGTCAATTTAAATAAAGCTTTCAATACGAAAGACGCAAACAATCAACTAATGATGACTTATGACAATTCAGAACGCTTTACCCAAATATTATACAATCATTTATTGTCACTAAAAACAACACCATAAGAGGCTTATTGCTTACTCGCAATGTAAAAAACCATTAGCAAAAGCTAATGGTTTTTTATCATCAAGCCACAAATATTAGCCTGCTTTAATCATATCGTTTTCTTTATCAATAAAACGACCAACAATCGCTAAGACTAAATCAAACACACCATAGACAAAGGACCGTTCTGCTGCCATAAAAATGATGAATTCCTAATGCACTAGATATGCTAGATAGAATGACTGCTATAGCATACACCCCATCCAACTCAATAACCTGTTACTTATTAACAATCAACAAAGTAAACACTGCCAATATGTAAAGTGACATATTAGATACTGGCGTTACAGCTCATCACCACCCTCTTCAGCTTCCATACGCTCAACATCTTGCTTGGTGTAACCCATGGCTTCGGTTATATAGCACATCTTCACCAGCTGAAACATTTGCACAAAAGAGCTAACCCGCCCCGCGTGCATTTGTACATTTAATAACGCCATAGTGACACCAGCTTCATCGCTGGGCGATACTGTAGCGCTCAATTCAGATAACGACTGGTTATTAGCTGATACCTCATCAATGAGATTGTTATATTTTGTGACGTTTTCAGGCATATAACAGGTAGATGTTTCAGGTAATTGTGACAAAAACTGCTCATATTTTTTTACAAACAACCTAGCTTGCACCAACGTCTGCTGCCAACTATGCCACCCATTTTTATAATGAAATAACTTACTGCCTTTTCACTTGAATTACGATAGCCTTTTATGACTATACAAAAACCAAAATACATCCTTTTAAACAGCAAATAAGCTTTTAAACTTGATAATCAGCTTATAGGCTAAAATAAGGCAACACTAGCTGATTGATACCAACCAAAGTGTGAAAAACATTATAAATTTCATATAGTAAACTTTAAGCACACAGCCAGCGCTGGCAATTTAAAGCGCCTTGTCGTCGTTTTCGCTCGAGATACTCACTATATTCTGTTAAGGCCGGTAACGCACCGACAGCACCTTTAAATAATGAGCCAAACTCAGTGGTAATTTTTAGCGAGTTCTCGGCAGGGATGTTGAGCCTATTAAGAATACCTTGACTGCTTGAACTAATAGCACCGCAATAATTTGGAGTGCCATGTTTAATTTGCTCTAACAATTAGGATACTTGTTATAAATCAGCAAAATGTTGAGGGTCTTGGGCAATACACCAATCCCAAGCCGCTTGAGTCACAGGAGACTCATCACTGGTTTTATTACCGTCAGCTAAATCAGCCATTTCAAAAGCCAGATCCATAATTTTCTGATTAATCACATCACGAAAACTATCATTATCCACGGGATAAAGATCAAGGATTATCTCACGCGCAAAATCATGATCTTCTTTGTTAGATTGCACTCCTAGAGCCATTCGGTCAGTCGAAGTCGCCATCATTGAGCATTCATCCCACTGCTTATCTTTATTTATCAGGTCTTGATTGTTAATACCACTTTGTATACTTTCACTTAGTTGCTCCCTATAAATATTACTGTCAAAGTCCCACGGCATTTGTTTTTTTTCTGTGGCGAGACTTTGAGTGCAACAAAATAGTGAGGCCATCACTAAAGTTAGTTTTAGTTTAAAAATCGACTTGGTTGACATAAAAACCTCTTCATTTAAATAAAAAATCAGTGCTGCTGGAATCGCACTATAAACTACGATGTTACCCATTTTTAGAATGAAATAACTGACTGCCTTTTCACTTGAATTACGATAGCCTTTTGTGACTATAAAAATTCGAAAGCACATCATTTAACTGGCAATTAATTTTAAGTTTGAAATTAGCTTATAAACCGAAATCAAGCCAACGCTAGCGGTTTGATATCAATCAAAGTGTCAAAAAAATCAATAATCATGGCCATGTAATTGTTATATTTAACAAAAATGAGTGGCAATACCATTATAAAAATAAACATTAACGTCCTTAATCATTCACAATTTATTGTCCAATGTCACCTAAAAACCAATACTGCTTAATTTCCCAACAATAAAAACATCCTTTAATATACTAAAACCAAAAATTAAACATCAAAAGTAATAATCACTCTGTAATTCAAATAGCAATTCATTTACACCCTAGTGATGTTTGAATATCTTATGGGG
>TARA_R110002167_G_scaffold365860_2_pt1 | contig 86975 bp, 83 predicted proteins | sample TARA_R110002167 | Tara Oceans TARA_R110002167 (sample SAMEA4398238) | marine metagenome | biome: Polar Biome; feature: [MES] marine water layer (ENVO:01000295) within the mesopelagic zone...; material: water (ENVO:00002006), including particulate matter (ENVO:01000060) such...
CTTCAGCGATTGACAACACATCGACAGACAAAGAACCAAACCAACTAACCTTAGTTGATAACAACTTAAGTACTTGGTTAGCACCTTTAGTTACCAAGTATTATCAGGGTATAGGGCAATGTGATGATATTTCTCACGCCTTTGCTTTGTTAACAAGGTTTCGTGTTTTATGTGTTACCCGTCAAGGTGAATTTGGTGTTGATGCATTAAATCAATGGATGAAAGATCAATTAGCTCAATGTTTTCATTCCGCTGAAACGGGCTATCATGGTATGCCTATTATGATCAGCGAGAATGATTATCGTCTTGGGCTATTTAATGGTGATATAGGCTTGCTTTGGCACTCAAATGATGGTCATTTAATGGCGTTTTTTGAAAGTACTGATCAAGTTATAGAGCAAGAGAAAGCAGGGGTGTTGTCTGAAGGTAAGTCATACAAAATGCTGCTACCTTCACGTTTACCAAAATATGACAGCGTTTATGCAATGACTATCCATAAAACACAGGGTAGTGAATTTGAACACGTTGCCATGATTTTGCCAAAACAAGCTGAACATCAAATACTTTCTCGTGAGTTACTCTATACAGGGATAACCAGAGCAAAGAAAAAGCTGACCATTGCGAGCCATAGTAAAACTTGGCAGCACGGAGTGAAAAGCAAAATAAAACGGTATTCTGGTTTAACGCTTGAACACCTAACTGATTCATACCAAACGGATTAATATTTCATCTTAATCCATTCATTTTTATCTCTAAGGAAAACTTATATCAATGCAATTAATCAACATAGATAAAACACGTTATAGAAAACATTTAAACATTGTTATTGCTGGATTTATTGGCACGTTATTGATATTAGCGCTAATTTTTGGTCAACTACTTATTGTCGGTTTTGCTCAAGAAGGTGTTAGTAATTTCAGGTATAATTTACTGGGTGTTGTTTTATCATTGTTTGCCTGTGCGGCAATTTTGCATACACTTAAAAAATCAGATTTTTTTATAGAAATTTATTACGTGTGGCAAGTAAAACAATTACAAAATTTAATTTATAGAAAACTTAAAAAAGTAAAAGCTGCGGTAGAACATGATGATACCAATGCTCTAATTATTTTATCTTTCTATTATCAAAGCCTTAAACAAATCTATCAGCTTGATGATAATACTTTAACAATTACCAAAGTGGTTGAAGATCTTAATAAGGTACAAGAAATAATTGCTAACAAAAACTTAACTGTTAGCGCTAAACAGTTCGATAAAAAACTGCTAAGTTCTTATTGATAATTGAGTCATCGTCTCAAGTATCGTTTTTAAATTTTTGACGTCAATATATTGAAATACTACATGGGTGCAATGAATATCCCCCTTTCAATTAAGAATAAAAGAAAGAGCCAACATTGTTTAAATTGTGTTGATGGATTTATTGAATGTTTTTCTGGAAATCTCGGTCTATTCCTACAATGATTAGCTGAAGGAAATTTGATAATGAAAAAACCTGAATTTAAATTACTCCCCTGTATATTCTGTACTGTAGGTTTTAATTGTTATGTTGCTGGGCATAAAATTGTTTCGGCAACGTATCAAAAAATCACGACTAAATTGCCAAAACAGCATGCCCAAGCAATTAAAAAACCAAAAGAGAATACAATTTCAACATGACTATTGCCATTATATCTTGTGCACGAGCAATAGCCTTTTCAATGAAATTCAGCTGAAATACCTGTTGATATGATTTTTCTGCTTTTACTTAAGACAATGGGTAAAGGTTAAGCTATTAATTCAATTCATATATGAATGAACTATGAATGAACTATGAAAGTAATAACATCTAGTGTTTGGTTAAGTCTTATTTTGCTCTTTTCAGTTATTTCTGAGGCACAAGAAGTACCTGAGTTTACTATTCGTACGATAGATGATGAAGTCATTTCTTCAAAAAATGAGCTAGGTAAACGTCCTACATATATTGTTTTCTGGGCAACTTGGTGTCCTAGTTGTTTAAGAGAAATCCCTAACATAAAAGTGATTAATGAAAAATATGGTGATGACATTATGCTGGTCGCTGTTAATATTGACCGAACGCATTTTTGGTATAAGCTGACTACCTCAGAATCTAAACAGCCAGTAAGAGAATATCTTAAAAAACAAGGAATTGATTATAAGGTTGCGTTAGATGACGAAAATATCCTATCTAGTTTATTTAATGTCAGAGGAACACCAACACAAATATTAATAGATAAAAAGGGAATAGTTCGTCAAATTTTTCATCTCATGCCTTCTGACATTATTTCTACAATAGATCAACTTGTTAAAGAATAGTCCTTATTTCTCAAATCAACGAATAATTAAATGTGATAACTTTTTGTAACCTTAATTAATTTCATGACATCTAAATGCTAACAAGAACATTTTTTTGTTATATTGTTTATTATTGTTATTTAGTTTTTTTTCATCAGGTAAATACCTTGAAATACTGACGGATTGGAGGTTTACATGTGTAGTACACCAAGACCAAAAACAAAAGTAAAAGCTAGCCTTAATGGTAGCTTATTGTCTAACATGAGCCCTGAGGCAAGAAGCCGTTTTGCTGAACGTGCTAATGTAGCTCAGGAACGACGTCATGAAATTTCTCTGAAAGAAAAACAACATAATCGACAATTTAACGCTTCTGTAAAAAAATCTGCAAAGGCAGTTAATCGAATAGCCAAGAAGTCACAAAAAAGCTTAATGTATTGGTTAGCTAGTGCTAGTCTAAAAGAAGTGTTTATAATGTTATTCTTTGGTAAATCTAAACATATTTAGCTTTTTACCTCACTCGTCTCGAGGCTGTAAAAACCACTTTAAGATTTACCGTTATCTCAATTATATTTAAACCATAAAAAACATTGAAACTTTACCTTGGTTCACCCAAGAAGGACTACCTAAGGTATTATCGGTAAATTATCCCGTAGAGATTGTCATTAAGCATTATTGAATACTTCTGTGTATTATCAACATAAGTTATGGTGTAATCAATATTTATCAAAACCACCTTAAATATTGATTCAAAAATGAGTTACTTCGTGGTTCGACTTTTTAAAATAACTTGCATAAGTTCCTCCGGAACATTTTCTATAGGGTTCGTTTGAATAAAACCTCTCTGGGAAATTCGAATCGTATTTTTATATCCTTGTACATAAGCACGACATTCACTACACATACTAAGATGTAATTTGAATTTTAACTTTTCAGTGGTCGATAAAGAACCTTCATGAAAATTATACAAAAAACCATCCACTTCTTCGCAAGTCAACATACCAGGTAGATGTTGAGTCATTAATCGTTTAATCATTAACATGTTCGTTCACCTTTCCAGTTATCTTCTAGGCTATTTTTATCTTTTTGCTCTAAAATTGCCTTTAAAAGTAATCTGGCTCTGTGTAGTTGTGTTTTCACTGACGCTTCAGATATCTCTAATGTTTCGGCTGTTTCTTTAGTACTTATCTCTTGGATGTCTCTTAGCAGTATAACGTTACAATATTTTTCGGGGAGCTGGTAAATAATTTCATTAAGCGATAATTTAGTTTCTTTTTGTTCGAACATTGTTTCAATATTACTGCCTAATTCCTGACTTAAATGATCACCAAAAACTGTGCGCTCGCCATATTCATTGTAGTGCTGAGTAAACTCTTCAAGTGAGGTGGTATTTTGCCTCTTTTTTTGTCTTATCATCATTAAGGCTTCATTCACCGTAATACGGTGCAACCAAGTCGTCAGGGTTGAGTTTTTATTAAAAGATGAGATGTTTTTAAATACTTGAATAAATGTTTTTTGTAAACACTCCCGTGCATCATCGTCAGCATTGAAAAAACGATGAGCAACGGCATACATTTTTACGCTGTATTGGCGTACTAACGTCTCATAGGCTGAATTATCATTATTTATTAGCCCATCAATAAGTTCACTCTCATTATTTTGGTCTAAAATAGTATTGGATTGTTTTTTCAAAAAAGTTGTGACCTTTTTAATCAGGTGGCATCAACGTTATAAATTAACGAATATTTAATCAAAAATCACTCATTATTAAATAAATCGAGATAAATTTATTTTTTAGCACCGTTATTGCTAAAAATGTATTTGGTTTCTGTGTTTTAAATGACTTTTTTAACCACAGCAATTGAGTTTTTCGGTACAATAGCGCTTTTTTTTGGTCTTGCCGTAAGATGGTTTTCCATCAATTTAATGTTCTATTTTTAGTTTTAATCTAAATAGTTAGAACTTGGAGGCTAGTAAAAACACTTCTATTCTATTTAGTCTTTTTGCTTTTAAGATCAATAAATGTCAAAATCACACTATTCTTAACTATTGCTATAAGGCATAAATTAATCGTGTTTCATAATACGCCACCCTAAGCTTTCCTCGAACATATGTCATCAACCTTCGTGTGACACACTCCCTTAACGATGTTAGAAATATTAGCGTCGACAATTATCTATAAACAATAAAGATATAAACATTGTAGCTCAGACAAAGAGGCTAGAATTATCCGTTCTCAGCCAAGTCCTGCATACGTTTTTGTTCTTAAAAATATGAAAAGATTATTATGATTGAAAAAATAAAATTAGATTGGCTCTCCAATATTCGAGGGGACTTACTTGCGGGTATTGTGGTGGCGTTAGCCCTGATCCCAGAAGCCATTGCTTTTTCTGTTATCGCTGGGGTTGACCCTAAAGTAGGTTTGTACGCTTCGTTTTGTATTGCGGTGATCATTGCTATTGTTGGTGGTCGGCCCGGTATGATTTCTGCTGCAACAGGTGCTATGGCTTTATTAATGGTTACTTTGGTAAAAGATTATGGCCTTGAATATCTTCTTGCGGCAACACTGTTAACCGGTGTATTTCAAATTATCGCTGGTTACTTGAGGCTCGGTAGTTTAATGCGCTTTGTTTCACGTTCAGTAGTGACTGGATTTGTTAATGCGCTTGCCATTCTTATTTTTATGGCTCAATTGCCGGAGCTAACCAATGTGACATGGCACGTTTATGCAATGACAGCCGCAGGGCTAGCTATTATCTATCTATTTCCTTATATACCAATAATGGGTAAAACGATCCCATCTCCCCTTGTTTGCATTGTCATGTTAACTGCGGTGGCAATATTTTTAGGTATCGATATTCGCACTGTTGGGGATATGGGAGAACTTCCTGATACCCTACCAATATTTTTATGGCCTGATGTACCTTTAAATATAGACACCTTATTGATAGTTCTACCTTATTCTGTAGGTCTGGCTGTTGTAGGTTTGCTTGAATCAATGATGACAGCCACCATTGTTGATGATTTAACCGATACAACAAGTGATAAAAACCGTGAATGTAAAGGGCAAGGTATAGCCAACATTGGCGCTGCTTTAATGGGTGGTATGGCTGGTTGCGCTATGATTGGTCAATCGATTATTAATGTAAAATCGGGTGGTCGAGGGCGCTTATCGACATTTTCAGCAGGATTATTCCTTATTATTATGGTTGTTTTCCTCGATGAATGGCTCAAGCAAATTCCGATGGCAGCACTTGTAGCCGTCATGATAATGGTGTCAATAGGTACTTTTTCTTGGAGTTCTATTAAAGACTTAAAGAAGCACCCACTATCAAGCAGTATCGTCATGATCTCGACCGTTATAGTCGTTGTTGCTACGCATAACTTAGCAATGGGCGTTTTAGTTGGCGTGCTGTTAGCAACATTGTTTTTTGCAAACAAAATTGGTCGTTTTATGGTAGTAAAATCAGAGCAATCTAATGAAAATGTTCGTGTATACAAAATTGTAGGGCAGGTGTTTTTTGCCTCTTCTGAGGAATTTATCGAAGCATTTGATTTCAAGGAAGTTGTTGATAAAATTATTATCGATCTAACTAATGCTCACTTTTGGGATATTACCGCGGTATCTTCTCTCGATAAAGTCGTCATTAAGTTCAGGCGAGAAGGTGCGGAAGTAGAAATTATAGGTATGAGTAGCGCGACCGAAACTATTGTTGATAAATTTGGCGTTCATAATGATCCCAAAGAAGTCGAAAAATTAATGGCTGGCCACTAAGAGGAATTAACCATGAATAAAATTATTGCCTGTATAAATCGTTCGGCTTATGCGGATGACGTTTGTAATGCGGGTATCTGGGCGGCAAATAAACTCAAGGAACCGATCTTGTTTTTGCACGCTATTGAAAAGAAAAATGTATCCGTAACTGACGATTTGAGTGGCGCTATCGGATTAGGTGCTCGATCATCCTTATTAAATGAAATGGTTTCATTGGACAAGCAGCAAAATAAGCTAGCGCTGCAAGTCGGCAAAGAAATGCTAAACGATGCTTATGATCTCGCCAATAAAAAAGGCTGTGAAATTATTGAAATGAAGCAGCGGCATAGCGGTATTGTGGAAGCAATATGTGACCTTGAGTCAGATGCGCGTATAGTTGTCATTGGGCATTCAGGTGAAAACCATCGACAGAATTTCAAGGCTCTTGGCTCGCACATTGAACAGATAATTCGTCAAGTACATACGCCCGTTCTTATTGCCAATAAAGGGTTTAGTGAACCTAAAAGTTTTATGTTGGCTTATGACGGACGTAAAATTGCTGATAAAGCGGTTAAGCGTATTATTGATGGTGGCCTACTTCGTGACATGACCTGTCATTTGGTTGCCGTGAAGAACAATCAAAGCGATTTGTTTGATAAATTTAAGCTCACCGAAGCAATGCTAATTGAAAGTGGCTTTGAAGTGAAGTCTAGCTTCCTAGAAGGAAAAATATTTAATTCGTTAATGGATTACAAAGCTAACAATGAGGTGGAAATGCTTATAATGGGCGCGTTTTCTCACTCTAAGCTTGCCCAAGCCTTTTTGGGCAGTAATACCCTTAAAATGATAGAGAATACCCTTTTACCACTTGTGATATTACGTTAGGTTAACTAGGTGCTAGAACATTGAAAATAAAAGACAGCCTCAGTGATCACTTTGGCTGTTTTTCATTTTATACATACGAGAATCTGCTATTTTTAGTAGTTGTTCAAATTCAGTAACATCTTCAGGATATTTTGCTACACCATAGCTGAATCATAGTTGTAACTCTGAAATATGGTCACTAATTAATTAGCAAGGTTAATGCTAAGTCTTTGAAAAAATAAATTTGATTAAACTCATTATAAATAACATACTTTTCTATTAAATAGGAATTTAAAGCACAAGGGTACGGTAAATTATTTGAATAAAGAAAACCCTTTACATATGAATATTTGTATATACAATATTCCACATATATAAATATTGACATTCCCTATGAAAAGCCTAAAAAAGCAAAAAGTTCTTTTTCTCTGTACTGGTAATTCGGCAAGGTCTCAAATGGCTGAGGCGTTACTAAGACATAAAGCGGGTGACAAGTTTGATGTTTTTAGTGCTGGCACTCATCCTGAGTATGTCGATTTACGAGCGATTGATGCATTAAGACAATTTGGCTTAATGGATAAAAATTTTGTTGCTAAAGAGTTAGTTTCTAAAAATGTGAAGGTATTTGAAGGTCAAGTATTTGATTACGTCATTACACTTTGTGACAAAGCAAATAATGAATGTAGAAGCTATCCAAATGCAGGGAAGCAACTCGCTTGGGATTTTCCGGATCCGAAAACGCGGTCAGGGAGCAATCCTTTCTCTGCCACATTAAATGAGCTAAATAACCGTTTATCTATGTTTCTTCTGGTCGAAGAAAAATCTATCAATTTTGCTAATAGTGTCCCAACAAACATTGTTGATAAAGCTGCTCATCAACTGACTGATTTTGATCCAATAGCATTTTACAAATGCCTGACAGACGATATTCGATTAAAAACGTTAATGTTGACGCATTATCACGGTGAACTTTGCGTTTGTGAGTTAATGGAAGCACTTAAAGAAGATAGTCAACCAAAGGTATCACGCAACCTTGCCGTATTAAAAAAATCTAAGGTTATTACCGATAGAAAACATGGGCAATGGGTGTTTTATCGGATTAATCCAGAGCTTCCTTTGTGGGCTAAGTCTGTCGTTGCACAAACCACTGAAAATAATGTTATTTTGATTAATAGTGAGCTTCATCGTCTAAACGATATGAAAAATAGACCAGATAAAGCGAATTTTTGTAACTAAATTATTTTAAGGACATTCTAGTGGGCATTTTTGAACGTTATTTATCACTTTGGGTCGGTTTAAGTATTGCGCTTGGTGTGATCTTAGGCTTATGGCAACCCGATGTTTTTCAAGTTATTGCCGACCTTGAAATAGCGCACGTTAACATTGTAGTCGCTGTTTTTATTTGGGTAATGATTTACCCAATGATGGTTCAAATTGATTTTTCAGCAATAAAATATGTCGGTAAAAACCCTAAAGGGCTGGTGTTAACCATAGTGATTAATTGGCTGGTTAAACCTTTTACTATGGCAGCCTTAGGCTGGTTGTTTTTTAACTTCCTCTTTGCTGATTTAGTTGAACCTACATCAGCCCAAGAATATATTGCAGGTATGATTTTATTAGGTGTAGCTCCTTGTACAGCAATGGTATTTGTTTGGTCTCAGTTAACAAAAGGTGATCCTAACTATACCTTGGTTCAAGTCTCAGTAAATAACGTCATTATGATATTTGCTTTTGCCCCAATTTCTGCATTTTTACTGGGTGTAAGTGATATTCAAGTGCCTTGGGAGACATTAATAATCTCAGTGGTACTTTATGTTTTATTACCCTTAATAGCTGGCGTTGTTACCCGAAAATTATTGAATAATGGTAACGGTGAACAATCATTAAATCACTTATTAGCATCATTAAAGCCTTGGTCGGTTGTTGGCTTACTCGCAACGGTAGTCTTATTATTTGGTTTTCAAGCGAACACCATAATAGAAAGTCCCAAAACTATCGGTTTAATAGCAATCCCACTAATGATACAAACTTACGGTATTTTCATCATTGCTTACTTGGCAGCAAAGTGGATGAAGCTTTCACAAAATATTGCTGCACCAGCCTGCTTAATTGGCACATCAAACTTCTTTGAATTAGCGGTAGCGGTAGCCATTTCACTTTTTGGCCTACATTCAGGTGCTGCTTTAGCAACGGTTGTAGGGGTACTGGTCGAGGTGCCTGTTATGTTGTCATTAGTTTATTTCATTAATCGTACACAATATTGGTTTAAATAAAGTAATTGAAGAAGTTAAAAATATACGCCTTAAAGCATTAAAAAATCCCGTGCAGCTTGATTATTTCAATTCTTATTTATAATTTTTCGCACTATTCTTTTTGCGCTATTATTTTTGCACTACATAGGACAAGTTTATGACTATTAAAATTGGTATTAACGGCTTTGGTCGTATGGGGCGTTTATCAATGCGAGCAGCATTTGATTGGAACGATATTGAGATTGTCCATATTAACGATCCCGCTGGCAATGCTGAAACGTTGGCACATTTAATGACCTTCGATTCAATACATGGGCGCTGGCACCATGAGGCCACTCATGATGGTGATTCAATAGTCATCAATGATAAAGCAATTCCTTGTACGCAGAACAAAGCCACGCAAGACACTGATTGGTCTAAATGTGATGTGGTTATTGAAGCATCAGGCAAAATAAAAACTAAAGCATTGTTACAAGCCTATTTAGAACAGGGTGTAAAGCGAGTTGTGGTTACCGCACCAGTAAAAGAAGAGGGTGTATTGAATATCGTTATGGGTGTAAATGATGACTTATATGATAAAACTATTCATCCTATTGTAACGGCAGCATCATGCACCACCAATTGCTTGGCACCCGTTGTAAAGGTTATCCATGAGAAAATTGGTATTAAGCATGGCTCAATGACTACTATTCATAGCATAACCAATACTCAAACCATATTAGATGCGCCACATAAAGATTTACGCAGAGCACGTGCTTGTGGCATGAGTTTAATTCCAACAACAACGGGTTCAGCAACCGCTATTACCCACATTTTTCCTGAGCTTAAAGGAAAGTTAAATGGACACGCGATACGGGTTCCTTTGGCTAACGCTTCAATTACCGACTGTGTATTTGAAGTAGAGCGCGGCACAACGGTTGAGGAAGTAAACCAGTTACTTAAAGAAGCGGCTGAAAGTGAGCTTAAAGGTATCATGGGATATGAAGAACGTCCTCTCGTCTCTATTGATTATAAAACCGATCCCCGTTCAAGCATTATTGATGCGCTTTCAACCATGGTAGTAAATGACACCCAAGTTAAACTTTATGTTTGGTATGACAATGAATGGGGTTATGCCAATAGAACGGCTGAATTGGCGCGTATGGTCGGCTTAGCAGACAAGGATTAGTGATTAATGGGGCTTTTATCCTTACAAAGTTTATCGCCGCAGTTATCTAAGCAAGTGAAACAATACTTGGTGATCACAGGTAATTATTGGGCGTTTACGTTAACTGATGGTGCACTACGAATGCTGGTTGTGCTCTATTTTCATCAGTTAGGGTACAGTCCTTTAAATATTGCCATGCTGTTTTTGTTTTATGAAATATTTGGTGTTATTACTAACCTTGTCGGTGGTTGGTTAGGTGCTCGGCTTGGTTTAAATAAAACCATGAATATTGGCTTAGGTATGCAGATAGTAGCACTTAGCATGCTGGCTGTTCCTGCGGAAATGCTCACTATTATTTATGTGATGGCGGCACAAGCGTTATCTGGCATAGCCAAAGATCTTAATAAAATGAGTGCTAAAAGTGCCATAAAACACCTTGTGCCCGAAGGGGCTGAAGGTAAGCTCTATCAGTGGGTTGCTATTCTTACTGGCTCTAAAAATGCGTTAAAAGGTGTTGGGTTCTTTCTTGGTGGCTTATTACTCACCTTATTAGAGTTTAAAGGCGCGATTATCCTGATGGCAACACTATTAGGGATAGTGTGGTTATTTAGTTTATTCGCATTAAAAGAAGATTTTGGAAAAGCGAAAAACAAGCCTAAATTTAATGATATCTTTTCTAAAAGCCAACCAATTAACATACTCTCTGCCGCTCGAATGTTTCTGTTTGGCGCACGAGATGTTTGGTTCGTTGTCGCATTGCCGGTGTTTTTAGCGGTAACTTTCAATTGGGATCACTGGTGGGTTGGTGGTTTTATGGCAAGTTGGGTCATTGGTTATGGTATTGTGCAATCTATTGCCCCACTTATCACCGGTAAAAAAGTCACCGGTAAAAAGCAAGGTAAAGTGCCATCAGGTAGAGACGCATTTATATGGGCAAGTTACCTCACGCTAATACCCGTAGCCATCGCCTTAGCCTTGCATTTCGACTTTTATATTAAAGCGTCAATCATCATAGGGTTGTTAATCTTTGGTGCTGTTTTCGCTATCAATTCTTCCTTACATAGCTACCTGATCATTAGTTACGCTGGAAAAGACGGTGTTTCACTCGATGTTGGCTTTTACTATATGGCTAATGCGATGGGAAGATTAATTGGTACCGTGCTTTCAGGTTGGGTGTATCAAGAATATGGTTTAGAAGCATGTCTATGGATATCAAGTTCATTTGTGGCTATGGCATCTTTGTTATCGTTAATGCTTCTAGGTGAATCTGAAAACAGCTAATACCAATTGAAATAATGAATCGCTCCCGAAGGGCGAGTTTGTTCTTGAAAATTTATCCTCATTAATATTTGAACCATTAATTAATTTGATTGGTATAAGTTAATATACTCGTTTGATAGTTTGTATCTTTAGTTTTTTTAATTGTTGGAGATATGAACAAATATATAGGCAACCTCATTGTTCTACACCAACCCCCTCAAGATGCAGGACTCGTATCTTGAAGTGGTTTGGTATATACATTCAGAACCTAAAAATTAAATAAACGCTTGCCCTAGAGTTAACTCCATCTATTACCATTATTAAAAAGAGTAACTAGACAGGAAAGAAAGATGTTTAAACACCAACGAAAAATATTTAGTCTTGGTTTAACTGGCTGGCTTCTCGCCATTGGTACCGCTTTCGCCCATGATCCTGTTTTCAGTCCCGGTCCGCATGTGCTTTTTAAGGATGGCGTTGAGCTTCATGCCAGTTTTTTTGAATCTGAACAAGGTGATGGAACTGAAAGTGAACAGGTTGTTGCTCTAAAGTATGGTTTGTCGGGGGACTGGGTGGGTGGCATTGAGTTGCCTTACGAAACCAACAAAAATATTTCAGGGACGGAGCAAGGGCTCGGCGACATTACCCTGTCAACTAAATACCGTTTTTGGCGAAACGACACCTTAGGGGCACAAGAATCGGCGGCAATTATTGCCAAGGTAAAACTCGACACGGGTAATAACCAAGTAGGCTCAGGTACTACTGATTCATTACTAGGGTTTACCTATGGTTATGAAAGTCTAAAGTGGTATCGCTGGACCAGCGTTCGCTACCGATTTAATCAGACTCGCACTATTGAAAATCAAGGCAGTTTACAACGGGGTGACCGACTATTTGTTGATTTTGCAGGCGGTTACCGTCCAGAGGTCAACGATTATCGTGAGGCTGATACGGTTTGGTTATTGGAGCTCAATGGCGAGTACAGTCAACGCAATGGTATAAACGGTGTTGATGTTAATAGCTCTGGTGGCAGCCAATGGTTTATCTCTCCCGGGCTCATGTGGACCAAGCGAAACATTGCTATTAAAGCTGGCGTACAAATTCCTGTGTATTCAAACTTAAATGCCGATCAATCCGATTCAGATTACCGAGCACGTTTAGAATTTGAATGGCACTTGTAAAACAACTTCTAATTAACATAAGGAAAAAATAATGACTATCATGATAAAACACTTATTAACCGCAATTGTTATTGGCACAATGTTTGTGTTTAGCTCAGTGGCATCGGCGACAGAAAGTAAATATGAAATCAGAGCCGATGGTTTGGCTTGTCCATACTGTGCTTATGGCATTGAAAAAAAACTTATGGCGATTGCTGGGGTTAAGCATGTAGATATTAAACTTAAACAGGGAACGGTTTTAGTTACCGGTGAAGAAACGCTAAATTTTGAAGAGCAGCAACTCAAAACCTTGTTTAACGATGCCGGATTTACCTATCGAAGTATGAAAAAAACAACTGTAGCGAAAGCAGAACAAAACAATCCTTGACATGGCGTTAACTCCAGCAAGTAGACTAAGCTTAAGATAGTTTGACACGAGCGCAAATAATAAAGAGGAGTGATTGATGTCAATTCAAGCAAAAACATCAAAAGATGTACTGCCAATTCACAATGATGATAGCAAAGACACTGATAGTAAAGATATTGATAACAAAAAAGAAACTGGACTGACCTGGCTGGCATTGTTCACCACCACAGGTACCTTGGTTTGCTGCGCCATTCCTATCACGTTGGTGACCTTGGGTATGGGAGCGACAGTCGCTTCGATGGTGAGCAACTTCCCTTTTTTGGTGATACTAAGCCTGTATAAATCTTGGGTGTTCGGTATTTCTGGCAGCCTGCTCGCACTTTCGGCTTGGTTAATGTATCGCCCCGGTCGCAGCTGTCCCGTTGATCCCAAACTCGATGCGCTGTGCAATAAAACCCAAGTGTGGAATCGTCGTATTTATTGGTTTTCTGTGGTGTTGTGGTGCATCGGTTTCTTTGCCGCGTTTTTGGCTTTGCCACTACAACTATGGCTGGAAGGATAACGGCGATTGAATTGAAGTTGTACCAAGTTCCAAATCCATGAACTGAACTATTGGCTCATTGTTATAATCGTAAGAGGAAACACTGATGAAAAAATTAATAGTGATCATTTTAACCACGATAGCGTTTAGTCAATAATGACAACGCCCATCGCTATTGAACTATTTTCCGCCACAGCCTGTCACCGTTGTAGTGCTGCCAAAAAGCGTATCCAAGTGCTGATAGACGAGTTGGCTGATGACCGAGTTGAATATCGGGAACTTGATGTATTAGAGCAGCTCGATTACGCAGTTTCTCTGGGAATATTATCAACTCCCTCGATTGCGATAAATGGTGAATTGGTTTTTAGCGCGATGCCGTCATTAAAACGATTCCGTGATGAATTACAAAAGCGTTTGGCGTCACTATAAATAAACTGATGTATCAAGGCGATTTGCAGTCTTTGAGAATCGGTATTCGCTGGCATCATTATTTTGAAAAAGTGGGTGGAATATCCCTCACCATGATGGGACTATACTACTCAATGAGTATTATTTTATCTTCTGAGAGTGTTGAACATGTATCAAATTGGTGAAGTGACCAAACGGCTTAACATCAGTGCCGATACCTTGCGTTACTATGAAAAAATTAAACTACTGCCAGCTATTGCTCGTAACGTTTCTGGATTACGTAGTTACTGCGATAAAGATCTCTCCCGACTCAAGTTCATTAGACGAGCTCAACGCATGGGCTTTAGCCTTAAGGAGATAAGTCAATTACTCAATTTTAGAGAAGCACCTCTACAGGCTAAACCCGAGGTCAGGCAACTCGCGGGAGAAAAACTAGCGGATATAGAGATCCACCTGAAAGAATTAGCGCTATTGAGAAATGAGTTCAAATTATTGATCAATTTATGTATGGGGAGTGAAGATGGTTGCCCAATTATCGATGGATTGGAAGACGATTAATTACAGATTCAAATTTTTATACTGCCTGTAAACGCCATCATTGCTAGTGTTCAGTGAGTGGGACAGTATATTCGGTGATAATATAACGACAGTTGCCGCCATTAATAGGCTTGTTCATCACAGTGATCTTTATCAAATTAAAGGAGAAAGTTACCATGAAAAACAAGCTATAAAAAAAATAAAATACCGGACAAGTTAGTTGATCTCTGATATTAGAGTTACTTTTCGTTCCGTTGGACTGTAGGCCATTTTTAGAAACCGTACTATCTATTATTACCTTGTTCTTATTATTGCTCACGGGATGGTGGTGTGATAATATCACATTACTATCAATAATCTTCTACTACTTAAATGAAACAAACTGCGAACCTTAAAAAGAACCAAAATTTAGTGCTGTCGCTAGCATTGATTTGTTTTCTTTTTATGCAGTTCATATATCAAGACCATCAGTATGATGGCAATGCACATCAACCAAACCATGTTTGTAAAGTCTGTAACAAACTTTCCTCTTTAGGTTCTACACATACAGCATCCAACCATTCACTTTTTGATTTAATCACTGCGCGATTTATTTACCGTTTTTCCAATATTTCACACGATGAGTTAATCACTCACCGTCTTATTTATTTACGCGGCCCTCCTCAAATTTTCACCTAAATATCATAAAAAACAATTATTTATCGATAACTGATTATTTTTATTCGAAAGAATAATGTTAGTTGGTTGTCTGCCAGTTGATCCCATTTTAAATTTCGGTGATTAACTGTAATTAGAAAAATTTGAGAAATATAAAATGCGTCGAATAATCATTATGTTAATGCTTTTTGCTAGTTTTATCGCAAATAGTAACAAGATGTCAGATCAACTAAATACCTTGTCAGGCCAAATTATCCATCGAGATGGAACCCCAGTAACGAATGTCAAAGTCAGTATTGTTGGCTATGACATTATTAAAACCACGGATGAAAATGGAAGTTTTCAGTTTAGTGGTGCTAACGAAACTCTTTATACCATTGACGTTGAAGTAGATTCTTACCTCACTAGAAAGAAAAACATTTCTTTTTCCTCGGATAAAACAACGCTTATCGAAGTCAAAGGTTCAGAAATTGAAACTATAAGAGTTACCGCGAGCATTCACGACAGAGGCATATTAGAAATGGCTATCCCTGTCATTGTCTTAAGTGGGGAAGAGTTAGTCAATAAAAGAAGTGCTAATTTAGGGGAAACTCTGGCACAGGAACCTGGCGTTTCAGTGTCATCCTATGGTTCAGGTGCAGGACGGCCAGTGATCAGAGGGCTCAGCGGTAGTCGTGTCAGAACTTTGCAAAATGGTGTCAGTACTTTAGATGCGTCATCAACCAGCCCTGATCATGCCATTTCCAGTGAGCCGCTTTTAGCAGAACAAATTGAAGTATTAAAAGGGCCTGTGACCTTGCTTTATGGCGGCGGTGCTATTGGCGGCGTGGTCAATGTTGTTGACAACCGGATCCCAGAAAAGTTGCCAGAAGATGGATTAGAGGGAGCCGTTGAAGCTCGTTACGGCTCTGCCTCAAACGAAAAAGCGGGAGTTGCTCGCCTAGATGGTGGTCTTGGCCAGTGGGCCTGGCATGTAGATGGCTATAAACGTGATACCAAGGATATAAATTTACCTTCTTCTTTGGGTGGCAAGTTAACCAATAGTGATATTTCTGCCGACGGTACGACACTGGGCATGTCATGGGTAGATAAAGATCAAGGCTTTATCGGTGTTTCTTTTGGGCAATACAATAATAATTATGGACTGCCAGCAGAAGAAAATGCGGATGAATTGGTACGTCTGGACGTAGAACAACAACGATTTGATGTAAAGGGAACTTTGTTTAAGCCTTTTACTGGCATCAAGCAAATCAAGTTCAGGTATGGTCGTAATGACTATCAGCATGTTGAACTTGAAGGCGAAGAAATTGGCACGACGTTCACTAATAAAGCGGACGAAACACGTTTTGAACTACTCCATACTCCCTTAGATGAATGGCAAGGCGCTCTGGGAGTACAAATCAATAATCGTGATTTTTCTGCCATAGGGGCAGAGGCATTCGTACCACCATCAATAACAGAATCAATTGGCGTGTTTCTTGTGGAAGAAAAATCGTTTGGAAATGTGAATCTGGAATGGGGTATCCGTAGCGACAAACAAACCGTGCGTTCAGATAGTCTGGTTAACTCATTAAAAAATGATGCCTTCAGTGCATCCATAGGGGGATTATGGAAATTCAATCCCTCATATTCCCTCTCGTTAGCCTTAGCACATGCCCAACGCCCACCTAATGCCGAAGAATTACTCTCAAACGGTCCTCATTTAGCAACACAATCTTTCGAGTTGGGTAATATTAATCTTGAAAATGAAACAGCTAATAATATTGACGTTTCTTTGCGTAAGCATCAAGGAAACGTTAAGTTCACATTGAACGCTTTCTATAATAGCTTTGATCAATTTATTTATGAAAAAGCGACGGGCAATATAGAAGATGGTTTACCTGTATTACAATTTATTCAAGAGGATGCCATCTTTAGTGGACTGGAATTTGAATTAGATTGGGTTGTATCCGATTCTGGCTCAAGTACGATAACCTTGCACAGCCAAGCTGATTATGTAAAGGGGGAACTTGCTGATGAGGGCAACTTACCGCGAATATCGCCACTACGAATGGGCGCAGGTGTGATCTATGAAAGGAGTGATTGGTATATAGACCTCGATATTATTCGATATATGAAACAAGATAATGTTGCAGAATTTGAAACGAGCACAGCGGGCTATACGCTCGTGAATATTGATTTTAATTACCAATTTTCGATAAAAAACAGTGATTATACCTTTTTTATGAAAGGAACCAATCTACTTGATGATGAAGTTATCAACCATACCTCCTTTATTAAAGATATTGCGCCACAAGCGGGGCGTTCTTTAACTTTAGGTATTAGATTGGCATTCTAGGACTTCGAGGTGAAAGGTAAGGATTTTATGCAGGCTACTTTCGTGATTTAGATGGTAATAAGCTTAATATTTTTCATATAGACATGCCTGAATTACTGATCATCTTTTTGGAAATATACATACAAAAAAACCAGCACTTTTAAATAATGCTGGTTTTTAATTTCTAATATTAAGTTAACACCAAGAAAATAATTTATTCGCTGTGATATTCGCGATGGTGTTACATTGTCTTTAGCGCAATAAACTATCTGGCACGGAAAATAATGCGACCTTTAGATAAATCGTATGGCGTTAATTCAACAGTTACTTTATCACCAGTTAAAATACGGATATAGTTTTTACGCATTTTACCTGAAATATGAGCAGTAACCACGTGGCCATTCTCTAATTCAACTCGGAACATAGTGTTAGGTAACGTGTCTAAAACCGTACCTTGCATTTCAATATTTTCTTCTTTCGCCATGGGGCGCTAAACCTCTATATGTTGTGCAAACAAGCAATAATTTCAACTTAAATTGTTATAAATTATTACCGATAAAAAAAGCTGCGCGAATAATGCCTAATTGCGCAGCCAATGTAAAGCTTTGAAGCGGTTTATTTACGATAGAAATGAATTATTTAATAGGAAATTGGCGATGTTCATTACTTTTGGACAAGTGACCATTGTTGATCGATAAATCTTTCATAAGGGAAATAGCGATTTTTATAATTCATCTTTTGACAATCATCTATTTGGTAACCTAAATATAAGTACGATAAGCTTAGTTTTTTGCACAACTTAATTTGAGTAAGAATAGAAAATACGCCCAAACCATGTGCTTTAAAGTTGGGGTGATAGAATGTATAAACAGCAGATAAACCATTTAACAATAGGTCAGTTACCGCTAAACATACTAACTCTTTTTTGCCATTATCCACTAACCACGTTTCAATAAATAATTGCTTGGTTAATTTGCTAGAAAGAAAACTTTTAAACTGTTGATAATTAGCAGGGAACATACTGCCATCTTGATGACATGTATTAATGTAGTTTTCATACAAAGGGTAGTAGTCATCTTTTAAGTGTTCAGAAGTCGTTATTTGAAAGTGATCATTACGTTTTAATGAACGCTTTTGGCTTTTAGAAGGCGTAAACTTATCAACAATAACTCGAATTGACTGGCAAGCATTACAATGAGGGCAGTGGGGACGATAAGATTGATCGCCACTGCGGCGAAATCCTTCCATCATCAGCAAACTATAACCACGATTGTTTTGTAAACGTTCGTCAACAGCAATCAACAACCGCTCTTCTTTGTCAGGTAAATAATTACAAGGAAAGGTTTTTGTTATGCCAACTTTGATACTATCATTGTTCATACTGTCATCGTTCATACTACTACTGTTACTCAGCCATTTATTTGTTTCAATGTATTATTCATATAAGTATAGCTCACGAGCTTGCCAAAAATTTGTTACCACTTTTTTGTTTATGGCCGTTTGTTTACTGTTGATAAAATCTTTACGTGATATTTCTATCGCGCCCATATCAGCTAAAAAGGGATTAAGTAGCTGACAATCAATAAAATCAACGTCAAGTGAGCTTAATAAATTACTCAAAGCAACTAAAGCAAATTTCGAGGCATTTGCTTGTGTATAGAACATTGACTCACCAGAAAAAAAGCCATTGATAGCTATGCCGTATAAACCACCAACGAGTGCTTGTTTTGGCTCAGGTATGCCATCGTCAACTGTTTGCCACACCTCAATAGAATGGGCATAGCCTAATTGATGTAAGTTGATATAAGCCGCTTGCATCTCTGGCAGTATCCATGTGCCATCATCACGAAAAGGCGCATCAGCACATTGCTTGATAACTTGCTCAAAGGCAGTGTTTAACGTGACTTTATAGGAGGACTTTTTTAATGCCTTACGTAGCGTTCGATTGATTCGTAAATCACACAACTTGATAATTGCTCTAGGATCAGGAGACCACCACATCAACGGGTCGTTCTCACTAAACCAAGGAAATATCCCTTGTGTATAGGCATTAATTAATCGTTTTGCTTGTAAATCGCCGCCTACAGCGAGTAAACCATTTGGCTCAGTGAGGGCGCAATCGACTGGAGGAAAAGCCAAGTTATTACCGTTAAGTTGATATAGTACTTGGCTCATAGTTGATTAAACCTAACTCGACAATGTGTTATTGTGAGTCAAGGAAGCGTTCAGCGTCTAGTGCCGCCATACAACCAGCACCGGCTGAAGTGATTGCTTGACGGTAAATATGATCAGCAACATCACCCGCAGCAAAAACACCTTCAACACTGGTTTGTGTTGCATTACCTTGGCTACCGCTTTGAATGGTTAAATAACCATTCTCCATGGCAAGCTGATCTTTAAATATATCGGTATTTGGCTTGTGGCCAATAGCGATAAATACCCCAGCAACATCAAGTTCTTCTGTAGCATCAGATTTAGTGTCTTTTAAACGCAAGCCCGTCACGCCCATGTTATCACCTAATACTTCATCTAAAGTACGATCGATATGTAAGATGATATTGCCGTTTTTAACTTTTTCAGCTAAACGGTCGGTGAGTATTTTTTCAGATCGGAAACCTTCACGACGATGAATTAAATGTACTTCACTGGCAATGTTAGATAAATAAAGCGCTTCTTCAACAGCGGTATTACCACCGCCAACAACCGCTACTTTTTGATTTTTATAAAAGAAACCATCACAGGTAGCACAGGCTGAAACACCGCGTCCCATAAAGGCTTCTTCTGAAGGTAAACCTAAGTATTGTGCCGATGCGCCAGTACAGATAATTAATGCATCACAAGTAAAAGTGCCATTATCTCCGGTTAACGTAAAGGGACGTTTTGAAAAATCTACTTTGTTAATATGATCAAAAATAATTTCAGTATCAAATTTTTCTGCATGTTTTTGCATTCGATCCATTAAGGCAGGACCGGTTAAATCATCAGCATCACCAGGCCAGTTTTCAACGTCTGTTGTTGTTGTTAATTGACCACCTTGTTGCATGCCTGTGATCATCACAGGTTTTAAATTAGCACGAGCTGCATATACAGCAGCAGTGTAACCAGCAGGGCCTGAGCCTAGAATAAGTAGTGGACAATGTCTAACGTCGCTCATGAATGAGTTCTCCAGAATTTTTTGAGAGTGATACCTTTGATAATGCTACCAAATGGTATTAGATAATAACTTTATTAATTGGGATGATAAGAGGTTCTATCAAGGGTGTATAGTGAGAATGTCAAATTTTCTAATAAAAAAGAGGGTAAAAAAAAGCAAAAAAGAGTACAAATAGGCATTTGTACTCTTTTAAAATAATTTTATTGCGGTTTATTGCTATTTACTGATAAGTAAATATTAAGCGTTTAGCACAACTCTCGGCTCTACAAATTCATAGCCTAGTACATCGGCAACTGGCTTGTAAGTGATTTTACCACCCATTACATTTAAACCAGCTAATAAGTGTTCATCATCAAGTAATGCTTGCTTAGCGCCTTTATTTGCAATAGTCACTGCAAATGGCATCGTTGCATTAGTTAACGCCATTGTTGAAGTGCGAGCCACGCCACCTGGCATGTTAGCAACACAATAATGCACAACATCATCAACAATATAAGTCGGGTCTTGATGAGTGGTTGCTTTTGATGTTTCAAAACAACCACCTTGATCAATGGCTACATCAACAATCACAGCACCTTTTTTCATCATTTTAATGTGCTCTTTTGTTACTAATTTAGGCGCTGCGGCACCTGGAATTAAGACCGCGCCAATAACTAAGTCAGCCTCAACGATTAATTGGTTCATCGCATCAGCAGTTGAGTAAACTGTTTTTAAACGACCATCAAATTCAGTATCTAATTGACGTAAACGAGGTAGAGAACGATCTAAAATAGTAACATCTGCGCCCATGCCTATTGCCATACGAGCAGCTTGAGTACCAACGACACCACCGCCAATAATTAACACTTTGGCTGGAGCAACACCTGGAACACCACCTAACAAAGCACCTAAACCGCCTTGTGCTTTTTCTAAGGCATGAGCTCCTGCTTGAATAGACATACGGCCTGCCACTTCAGACATTGGTGCTAATAAAGGTAACCCACCGGTAGGCGATGTTACTGTTTCATAAGCAATACAAGTTGCGCCAGAAGCCACTAACAATTCAGTTTGTTGTGGATCGGGTGCTAAATGTAAGTAAGTAAATAAAATTTGGCCTGGGCGAAGCATTTTACATTCTATAGGTTGTGGCTCTTTTACCTTGATGATCATGTCAGCAGTTGCAAATATTTCTGTTGCACTGTCGATTATTTTTGCACCCGCTTCAATATACTGTTCATTGTCAAACCCAATAGAAGCGCCACCGTTATTTTCAACAATCACCGCATGACCATGTACTGATAGCTCTTTCACGCCAGCAGGCGTTAAGCCGATACGATACTCGTGGTTTTTAATTTCTTTAGGTACACCAATAATCATAATTTTCTCTCTTAAGTTTAACTTATTGCAACTTCTTAGGTGAAGTTATCTTGTTTTAGATGCGACTAGTATATGTGTAATTTAATAGAATAACCTGTCGAAATATTTTAAAAGGCGATATATAATGCTAAAAATAGGCTTAGTTGTGGTGATATATAAAGCATGAATTCAGTAATAAGTAAGAAACTAGACCGTATTGATAAGAATATACTTGTTGAATTGCAAAAAGATGGTCGATTATCAAATGTTGAACTGTCAAAACGTGTTGGTTTAAGTCCAACGCCTTGTTTAGAAAGGGTTAAACGTCTAGAAAAAGAAAAATATATAACAGGTTATCAAGCCATTTTAAATCCATCAAAATTAGATTTTGCTTTGTTAGTGTTTGTCGAAATTACGTTAACAAAAACTAGCCCAGATGTTTTTGATGATTTTGCAGCTGCGGTTCACGAATTAGGTGTTATACAAGAATGTCACTTAGTTTCGGGTAATTTTGATTTTCTATTAAAAACCCGAGTTAAAGATATGCTAGCTTATCGACAGTTATTAGGGGATACCTTATTACGATTACCCGCGGTAAGTGAAAGTAGAACTTATGTGGTTATGGATGAAATTAAATCCAGTAATGAGTTACCAATCAAGCGATAATTTGTTATTTTACTTATAGTCATTGCACATTCAAAATGTTTATATCAGAATTTTGAGGTAACATGAGTATATCTATCACTAATCCCCGTTTATCATGGAATTTTAATTGTCTTCAGAACTAGTGAAAAATACAGACGAATCCAATCGTGAATCTGTTAATAGCCAAGTTGATGAGTCATCAACAAAACAGTTAAGTGGTGTACAGCGCTTGCTAGAAACAGGCTTACTCTTTTTTAGTGTCTTTGCCATGTTTTTAATGTTGGCATTATTTAGTTTTGATCCCGCTGACCCTGGTTGGGCACAAACGGGTTATCAAACGCCAGTTAGAAATCTTGGCGGCGCAGTTGGTGCCTATATTTCTGATTTATTATTAAACCTGTTTGGCTTTATTGCTTATACCTTACCCTTTGTTGTCGCTATTGTTGGTTGGTTACTGTTTCAGAAATACCACCAATTAATGCAATTAGACTATTTAACTATTGGCTTAAAGCTGATTGGTTTTATTATTTTTTATTTAGGCATAACCTCAATAGCTAGCATGAATTTTGATGATATTTATTATTTCTCGGCTGGTGGCATATTAGGAAATGTATTAAGCACAACGTTTCTTCCTTATTTTTCATTTGTTGGTAGCACGTTAATATTTTTGATGTTTAGCTGCGCAGGTTTTGTATTATTAACGGGCTTTTCATGGATTAATTTTATCGATGATGTTGGCCGTTACACCATCGCGGCATTGGTGTTTTTAAAGCAGCTCCCCAAGATAATTAAAAATCAATTTGGCACGGGTGAGTCGACAGATGAAGAACGTAAAGTTAAAGAGAACAATGCTGCAAATAGTGGAGATGAAACATTATTTGATGAAAAAGATGACTTTGTTAAGGCCAAAATAAAAGAATCTTCGAAGAAAAAAATATCCATACCCTTTTTTAGTGCTAATGCAACAAAAGAAGACGAGCAACCACAAGCGCCATTTGTTGATATTAATGACTTAATGGGCGGGCCACTTGAGATTAACGTACAAGAGCATGTTAATGACTCAGAAATTACTGCTGCTTTTGCGGCGGTTGAAAAAATTGACGTTGCCGATGACAAACAACAGCGCAGTGAATTGGTTACTAGCTCTGATACCAGCCAAGTAAATTTAGTACCTAGTGTGGAAGAAAAATTTGAAGGTATGCCTTCAATTGATTTACTTGATCGCGCAGACAAAGCCAAAAACCCTATTAATCAAGAAGAATTAGAGCAGGTTAGTCGCTTAGTAGAAGCTAAGTTACTTGACTTTAAAGTAGAAGCTCGCGTTGTTGCTGTATACCCAGGACCGGTGATCACACGCTTTGAGTTAGATTTAGCTCCGGGCATGAAAGTGAGTAAAATTAGCTCTTTATCGAAAGATTTAGCCCGGGCGTTATCCGCAATTAGTGTGCGTGTGGTTGAAGTTATTCCGGGGAAATCAGTTATTGGATTAGAGTTACCTAATAAGCACAGAGAAATTGTGCGCTTAAGTGAAGTTATTTCATGTGAAGCATTTGTAGAAGCAAGCTCACCATTAACTATGGTGCTAGGTAAAGATATTGCGGGCGAACCAGTAGTAGTCGATTTGGCAAAAATGCCACATTTATTAGTCGCAGGTACCACAGGCTCAGGTAAATCAGTGGGTGTTAACACCATGATTGTTAGCTTGTTGTATAAATCAACCCCTGAAGATGTGCGCTTGATTATGATTGACCCGAAAATGCTTGAATTAAGCGTTTACGAAGGCATTCCTCATTTACTGTCCGAAGTTGTTACCGACATGAAAGACGCAGCTAACGCACTGCGCTGGTGTGTTGGTGAAATGGAGCGCCGTTACAAGGTTATGTCTGCGCTTGGTGTTCGAAATTTAAAGGGATATAACAAAAAGGTGCTTAGTGCTATTAAAGATGGTGAGCCAATTATTGACCCCATATGGCAACCTAGAGATGGTTTAGATCAAACACCTCCGTTATTAGAAAAACTACCTAGTATTGTTGTTATTGTTGACGAATTTGCTGACATGATGATGATTGTTGGTAAAAAAGTAGAAGAGTTAATAGCGCGTATTGCGCAAAAAGCGCGTGCTGCTGGTATTCATTTAATCCTTGCGACACAGCGCCCCTCGGTAGATGTTATCACTGGTTTGATCAAAGCGAATATTCCAACGCGCATGGCGTTTCAAGTGTCATCTGGTTTGAACTCTCGAACCATTTTAGATCAACAAGGGGCAGAGCAGTTATTGGGCATGGGTGATATGCTTTATTTACCACCGGGCACAGGCGTACCAACGCGTGTACACGGTGCTTTCATTGACGATCATGAAGTACATGCTGTGGTTAAAGATTGGAAATCACGCGGTGTGCCTGATTATGTTGATGAAATTTTAGCCGGTGGTAGTGATCCCGATATGTTATTGCCGGGTGAGCAAGCCGAAGGCAGTGAAGATGAAGAAATAGATGCTCTTTATGATGAAGCGGTAAATTTTGTTACCGAAAAACGCCGTGTGTCTATCTCTAGCGTACAAAGACAATTTAGAATTGGTTATAACCGCTCTGCCAGAATAGTTGAACAAATGGAAATTCAAGGCGTAGTGTCAACTGCCGGTAATAATGGCGCTCGTGAAGTGTTAGCACCACCGCCAATTAAAAATTAAATAAGAAACTAAATAGGAATAAATTCGGATAAAAAATGAATATCAATTATGTACCTCTTTACTTAAATAAAACATTGTTTGCTTTAGCGGTAGTATTAAATACCTCTCTGGGCAGTATGGCACAAGCCAATGAGCATGCTACTACCGTTACCAAGGTAGCTGCAAAAAACACTCAGTCAACTAGTCAACAGTCAGCGATACAAACGTCAGCTGTACAAAAATCATTAGAGGCTAAAAGTACTTTAATGGCTAAACTTGCCAACCTTGATTATTTTAGTGCTAACTTTAGTCAAGAAGTACGCAGTGATGCAGGTGAAATACTTGAGACAAGCTCAGGTAAACTGGCAATAAGTAAGCCAAATTTAGCTAATTGGCATACTAATGAGCCCGATGAGCTTGCTATTGTGTCTGATGGACAGGATGTTTGGTTTTATAACCCGTGGATTGAGCAAGTGAGTGTGTATTCTTTATCAGCCGCCATTGCAAAAACGCCGATATTATTGCTAACCAGTAAAGATGAAACCTTGTGGCAACAATACACGGTTACTAAAGCAAATAAAAATACTGACAAAAAAAGCGAAAGCTTCGTTATCAGTGCTAAAGATGTGCATAGCCAAATTAAAAGCTTAACTTTAATTTTTGATTTAAGTAATAAAAAGAGCAACCTGCAACAGTTTTACTTTTTAGATGCAACAGGGCAGTTAAGTCATATTAAGTTAACTCATTTTGATGATCAGAATATACCAGATGCGAGTTTGTTCAATTTTGTTGTGCCCGAAGGTGTACAAATTGATGATCAACGCGCTAATTAGATAATAATTGTTTAACAGGGACTTTTGTGGAAAACGAACAACAACAAACTAGCTTGTTTGGTTTAGAACAAGGCACAACAAGTAATCAGACAGAACCTCTAGCTGCTTCTTTATCTGCACCTCTCGCAGCAAAGATGCGTCCAAAAAGTCTAGTTGATTATGTTGGTCAGCAACACATTCTTAGCGTTGACTCGCCACTGCGCCAAGCAATAGCACAAGGGCATTGTCACTCGCTTATTTTTTGGGGACCACCAGGTAGCGGAAAAACTACGTTAGCTGAAATTATTGCAACTCACGCTAACGCTAAAGTTGTCAGACTTTCTGCGGTAACCTCAGGTATTAAAGACATTCGCCTTGCTATTGAACAAGCTAAAATTAGAGCCAAAAACAATCCTAATGAAGCGCGCAGTAAAGACACTAAAACCGTACTTTTTGTTGATGAAGTGCATCGCTTTAATAAATCTCAGCAAGATGCATTTTTGCCCTTTATTGAAGATGGCACCATTGTTTTTATTGGCGCAACCACTGAAAATCCTGCCTTTGAATTAAATCAGGCAATTTTATCGCGTGCCCGTGTTTATACTTTAAAAAAGCTTAATCATGAAGAGTTAGCGCAAGTACTAGCAAGAGCCTTAGCGTTAGTATCTCAAGAGAAAAATATTAGTATTGTTCTTGATGACGATGCTAAACAAAGTTTATTAAATCGAAGTGACGGTGATGCTAGGCGATTACTGAATTTGCTAGAAAACTGTCTGGATAGTCAAACGGCTTCTATAACAGGGCCAGATAAGAGCATAACAATATCTGTTGAACTCATAGCACAAGTAGCTGGCAGTAAAATTGCGCTTTATGATAAAGGCGGCGATGCCTTTTACGACTTAATTAGCGCTTTTCATAAATCGGTACGTGGCTCAGACCCAGATGCTGCTTTATATTGGTATGCCAGAATTCTAACCGGCGGTGGTGATGCACTTTATGTTGCCCGGCGTTTATTAGCTATTGCGAGTGAAGATATTGGAAATGCAGATCCGCGCGCAATGCAATTAGCCATCAATGCTTGGGATACTTTTCACAGGGTAGGACCAAGTGAAGGGGAGCGAGCTATTGCACAAGCAACTGTCTATATGGCGCTAGCGCCGAAAAGTAATGCTGTTTATATGGCGTTTAATCAAGCTAAAATATTAGCAGAGCAAACCTCAAGCTTAGATGTACCAAACCATTTAAAAAACTCAACGAGCAATATCACGAAGGCTTTAGGTCATGGTAGCGAGTATCGTTATGCACATAATGAAGTAAACGCCTTTGCTGCCGGTGAAAACTATTTTCCAGAAGCCTTGGTAAAGGCTAGTGGCTATAATACTGAGCTGTATCAGCCAAGCGATCGTGGTTTAGAAAAACAATTAAAAGAAAAGTTAGATTATTTACAACAATTGAATCAAAACAGTAATGAGCAGCGCTATGAGCTTCCCTATGAGTAATACCATTAGTAACTTTACCTTATATGCTTTTGTCGCCCTTGGCGGAGCATGTGGCGCAAGTTTGCGTTTTTATATTTCACAATTAGTGTTAAATTGGCTCGGTAAGGGGTTTCCTTTTGCAACATTGATGGTTAATATCACCGGCTCATTTATTATGGGTTTGTTATACCAGTTAATAGAACATGAAATTTTAGATATTAATGTCCATAGAACCTTAATTGGTATTGGATTTTTAGGTGCTTTTACCACCTTTTCAACATTTTCATTAGACTCTTTGTTATTAATTCAACAAGGGGACCTACTCAAAGCGGCCATTAATATTTTATTAAATGTTTCGCTTTGTATAGCTGCGGCAGGATTAGGTTTGTATCTGGTTTCTGCCTTGGCTAAATAATGTGATTAACAAATTTTAACTTTAACTTCAATTAGACAGATACGTGAATAATTATGCTTGATGCAAAACAACTTAGAACTGATTTAGATAACATTGCCATACAATTGGCAAAACGTGGCTTTACGCTTGATACTGCAACTTTAACTGCCTTAGAAGATCAACGTAAGTCTATTCAAGTAAAAACTCAAGAATTACAGAATGAGCGCAACACGCGCTCAAAATCTATTGGTCAAGCCAAAGCGCGTGGTGAAGACATTGCGCCATTACTCGCTGCGGTTAGCCAACTGGGTAATGACTTAGATACAGCAAAAATAGAGCAAGACGATGTGCTCGCAAAAATTAATGAAATTGCTAGCGCAATACCCAATTTATTAGATGAGTCTGTCCCTGAGGGTAAAGACGAAGATGATAACGTTGAAGTGAAACGTTGGGGTACACCACGTGAATTTGACTTTGAAGTAAAAGATCATGTTGATCTTGGTTTTGGTGTAGATAAAGGTTTAGACTTTGAAAGTGGTGCAAAATTAGCCGGCACACGTTTTGCTGTTATGCGTGGCAAAATTGCAAAATTACACCGAGCATTAGCGCAGTTTATGCTTGATATACACACTGAAGAGCATGGTTATGATGAAATGTACGTGCCTTATTTAGTGAATGCTAATTCCTTGTACGGTACTGGGCAATTACCAAAATTTGGTGAAGACTTATTTCATACTGACTTGTCGGGTAAAAAATTCTCATTAATTCCAACATCAGAAGTCCCCTTAACGAATATGTACCGTGATGAAATTGTTGATGAAGCTGAGTTACCCATTAAAATGACAGCACACACGCCTTGTTTTCGTAGCGAAGCAGGCTCAGGCGGTCGCGATATACGTGGTCTTATTCGTCAGCACCAGTTTGACAAAGTAGAAATGGTACAATTAGTTAAACCTGAAAATTCCTTTACTGCTTTAGATGAATTAACGTCACACGCAGAAGCTATTCTTGAAAAACTAGAACTACCTTATCGCACAATGGCATTATGTAGCGGCGATGTTGGTTTCAGTGCAACGAAAACGTTTGATTTAGAAGTGTGGTTACCAGCGCAAAATACTTACCGTGAAATTTCTTCTTGTTCAAACATGGGTGCATTTCAAGCCCGTCGCATGCAAGCACGTTTTCGCAGTAGTGAAACTAACAAGCCAGAATTATTACATACCTTAAATGGCTCGGGTTTAGCCGTAGGGCGTACTTTGGTAGCTGTGTTGGAAAACTATCAACAAGCTGACGGTAGTATTGAAATTCCTACCGTATTGCAACCTTATATGAATGGTTTAACAAAAATAAGTTAAGTGACAAATTAATAGTTACTGTTATTTATTTAAAATATAGAGCTACTAGTATTTTGCTAGTTGCTCTTTTTTTTAACAATTCATTTTATTTGCAATAAATTAATGATGATCTGGTCTACTATGCTAATCATCCAATTAAAGGCGCAATAGTTTGTTTTCCACACTCCGTAATTTAATCCTTCAGGCTCTGCTTTTTATCGCTATTTTTCAAGGGGCGTCATTTCTTCGTGAAACCAGTATGTTGTCTACTGACACAAAAATAAAAGCAACGAGTGATTTGTTATTTACTCAAGTGCCAACAATAATGGATGAAACCATATCGTTAAACGCACAAGGTAAAAAAACGGTTATTTATTTCTTTGCCCCTTGGTGTCAAATTTGTCACATCAGTATTGGAAATTTACAAACATTATATGAGAAAAATGATCACCTTGACGTTATTGCTGTCGCACTCGATTATAGTAACGCAGATGAAGTGATGGATTTTACTAAACAGCACCAATTAACTTTTCCAATAGCGTTAGGTAATGAAAACATAAAACAGGCATTTTCTATTTCAGCATACCCAAGTTATTATGTTATTAGCGAAGAAAATACAATTATTGGTAAATCTATGGGATATTCTTCAGAGCTTGGTCTTTATTTAAGATCCTTATAGTGATCATTGTAGTTAAAATGAGTATGTTTGTGTACACTGTTTCTTTATTTTTTAAACCATACCGTGCAATTATATAATCGATATGAAAAAAAAAGGCACCTTATTTTATGCAAATAACTGACAACTTTGATAGCGGCAATATTCGTGTTATTAACGCAACTGACGCTAGCAATATTCAACTAGAAATAAAACACGACAATCAATCTGAATTTTATCAATGGTTTCATTTCAAGTTACAAACCGATGTTACTCCTACTAATACTCGCCAAGAACATGTTATGCATCTCACTAATGCGGGGAAATCCGCTTATGTTGAAGGTTGGGAAGATTATCAAGCCGTAGCCTCGTATGATCGTGACCATTGGTTTCGTGTACCAACAAGTTATGACGGAGAAAAGCTTACTATTACGCTAACGCCAGAATATGATTCGGTCTATTTCGCTTATTTCTCTCCCTATAGTTATGATCGTCACCAAGATTTATTACACAATGCGCAAATGCATTTAGATTGTCAGTTACAAGTACTAGGCCAAACACTTGATGGTCGAGATATTAGTTTATTGAAAGTCGGTGAAGAAGGTGAGGGCAAACGTGTTATTTGGTTAACCGCACGACAACATCCCGGTGAAACGATGGCAGAATGGTTCATTGAAGGTTTTCTTGATCGTCTGCTTGATGAAGATGATGGTGTTGCACGTGCACTATTAAATAAGGCTGTATTTTATATTGTACCCAACATGAACCCTGATGGCAGTGTTCGTGGTCATCTTCGTACGAATGCGGTTGGTGCAAACTTAAACCGTGAATGGTTAGCGCCTTCAATGGAGCGTAGCCCAGAAGTCTATTTAGTTCGAGAAAAAATGTTTGAAACAGGCATTGATATGTTTTTAGATGTTCATGGCGACGAGGCATTACCAGTTAACTTTTTAGCTGGTTGTGAAGGTGTTGTTAATTATGATGAACGTCTTAAGGCACTTGAAGATAAATTCAAAACCATATTATTATCATTAACGCCTGAATTTCAAGATGAGCGTGGTTATGATAAAGATGAACCAGGCAAAGCAAACCCAACCGTGGGTACTAATTGGGTTGGTAATCAATTTAAATGTTTAGCCTACACTATAGAGATGCCTTTTAAAGATAATGACTTATTACCTGATTACAGTATGGGTTGGTCTGACATTCGAAGTAGCTTGTTAGGACGTGATTTCTTAACGGGTATATATCATTTAGTAGATGACTTAAGATAAGTTAGTACCTCATCAACATAATAAAATAATTATAAGAATAAATAAAAATAAGAGGAAATTTACGTGCAAGATTTAGTCAATACTATTAATGGATATATATGGAGCAGTGCGCTGATTTATCTGTGCTTAGGCGCAGGTTTATTTTTTACCGTACTAACCCGATTCGTGCAAGTACGCCAGTTTTCAGAAATGTGGCGTTTATTAATGTCTGGTAAAAGCTCTGAGAAAGGTATTTCATCTTTTCAAGCGTTAGCTATTTCACTGTCAGGTCGTGTTGGTGCGGGTAACATTGCTGGTGTTGCTGCTGCAATCGGTTTTGGTGGTCCAGGTGCCGTTTTTTGGATGTGGATTGTTGCTTTTTTTGGCGCTGCTACGGCTTATGTAGAATCAACAAATGCGCAAATATATAAAGAAGAGCACGATGGCAAATACCATGGTGGTCCCGCTTATTATATTGAAAAAGCGATGGGACAAAAATGGTATGCCTGGACTTTTGCTATTGCCACTATCCTTGCTACCGGTGTTTTATTGCCAACGGTGCAATCAAATACCATTGGCACCGCAGTAGAACAGGTATTCTCCAACAGTGGTAGTATTGAAACGGCTATTGGCGTTATTAGCTATGCTAAGCTTTATACTGCAACGGGTATTGTAATATTGTTAGGTTTTATCATTTTTGGTGGTGTTAAACGTATTGCTAATTTTACTCAAGTAGTCGTACCGTTTATGGCATTAGCTTATATTTTGATTTCGTTAATTATTATCGGCTTAAACATCACTTTATTGCCTGATGCATTTATGATGATTATTGGTGATGCATTCACGCCTATGGCAGGTTTTGGTGCCGCAATAGGTTGGGGCGTTAAACGTGGTGTCTATTCAAATGAAGCGGGTCAAGGTACTGGTCCTCATGCCGCCGCCGCCGCAGAAGTTGACCATCCAGCACAGCAAGGTTTAGTGCAAGCGTTTTCAGTTTATATTGATACCTTGTTTGTTTGCTCGGCGACCGCTTTTATGATTATTATTACGGGTACTTATAATGTTCACGGTCTTGGTGATGCCTTTATCGTGCAAAATGTTGCCAGTGATATTGTAGCGAGTGGCCCACAGTTTACCCAAATGGCTGTTGAAAGCGTATTCACTGGCGTTGGTAAACCGTTTGTTGCTTTAGCTTTATTCTTCTTTGCCTTTACAACCATCTTGGCATATTACTTTATTGCGGAAAATAATATTTATTATATTAAACGTACTTTCAATATTCCTGGCGCCGTATTTATGTTAAAGGTTGTGATAATGAGTGCTACTTTTTATGGCACAGTAAAAGCCGCTAGTATAGCTTGGGGTCTTGGCGATATTGGTGTTGGCTTGATGGCTTGGTTAAATATTATCGGTATTATCATTATCTTCTTTATGTCTAAACCTGCCATTAAAGCACTTAAAGATTATGAAGAGCAACAAAAAAGGGGTGTTGAAAAATACACTTTTGATCCAAAAAAATTAGGCATTAAAAATGCGACATTTTGGGAAGAACGTATAGGAAAAGATCACAGCAGTGACATTAATATGTCATAACGCAATATTAATGTAAATAATGTAAAAAAACGTCTTTAGGGACGTTTTTTTTTGCCTGAAAAAAGGTAGAATATTTGCACATTAAAATCATGCCAATTTGAATACCTTGGTATAACACAGAAGTTTAATTAAATGGCAGTAATAAGTTGCCCTAGTTGCAAAAAGAAAATATCGGATAAAGCAAAAGAATGTAATCACTGCGGTTTGTCCTTAAATGCATTAGACAGCGACAAAATTGCTAATTTAAACCATGTCAGCAGAATAAACCAAGCACAACGGTTAATGAATTATTCATTTATCGCCATGTTATTATTTTGTGGTGGTTTCTTGTTTATGTTTTGGGATGGGGTTAAACAGGGTACTTGGCAACATTCTCTCGCGATGGCAAGTACTGTTATTGGTTTTATACTGTACATTGTTATTCGTATTAAATTGCTTTTCTTTAAGCGTCAAAAATAGGGTGGGAGTATTATATGAACTTACAAAGCACCATTGAACATATGCCAGAAGCAATGTATTTACGACTTAAATGTGCGGCTGAAACTGGAAAGTGGCCTGAAGGCACGGTTGTTGAGCAAGCGCAACGTGATACAGCATTACAATTAATTATGGCTTACCAAGCACGACACTTAAATAGTGATGAAATGCTAACGATAGGCAGTGACGGACAAATGGTGCATAAAAATAAGCGCCAATTAAAAGCGCAGTTTTCTACTGCAGCTAAAGATAAACCCATTACACCTTGTGCCAAGCCTAGTACAAATAGTGACAAAAACACTCAGAGCGATATTGCTCATTTTACTAACATATAATAATCACAGCCATACCTTCTCGCGCGCTGCGTTGAGTAGATTGGGTGTTTATTTACCATCAAAATGTGACTCCCCATGATTTTCAATTTGTTTAAAAGAAAAAATAACTGGCAGCATAAAGACAGTAACATTCGCATTGCGGCTATAAATGAAGAATTAAAAATTGACAGCAATGATGATAAAACTATTTTACTCTCATTGCTTAATGAAGACAGTAACGAATTAGTACGCCGTGCTGTGCTGTTGAAACTTAACAGTATTGATGAATATTTTAATGCTAGCTTCACTAATGATAAAAAAACCGTGCAAGTGTTTGCAATGGGTCAAGTGCAAGATATTTTAGCTGGCAAGCATAAAATTATCTTATCAAGTGATAAAAAACAGGCCTTTCTAACAAAAGTAACGAAAGTAACTAATACACCGAATGCAACTACTGTTACTAATGAAAGAAAAGAGCAAACAGCTGATGTTGCGCTATTAAGCCATTGGCTTGAGCATGAAGTAGAGCCATCTTTGATTTTAAACTTGTTTGAAATACTGGTAAAAAAGAAAAATACCGCTCAGTTTTTATTACATGTTTTTACTAAAAAACAATCAGCCAAAGTACAAAAATCGTTGTTATCACTTGAGTTAAAAGAACTCAAAGATGCTTCGTTATTAACAAAGCTGAGTAAAAAATCGGTTAACGATGAGGTTATACAGTTAATAAATGATCGTTTAGCGCAATTAATTGAACAAACAGAAAAACCCAAAAAATTGTTAAAGCAAAAACAGTTATTGCTTTCAAAGCTATTAGCCCTAAAAGATCAGCCTAACTATGCTCAATACCTAACGAATAAGACTGACTTAGAGCAACAGTGGCAGCACGATTTGTCTGACATAACGTGTTTAAGTGAAGACGAACAGCAAATGCTATTGAGCAAGTTCACCAAAATAACAAGGCAACTTACACAAATTTTCGCCCCTAAAAAAGAGGCGTATCATCAAGCTAAAATCGCTGAGCAATTGCACAATGATAAAAAAGTAGCGAAAGATGATTTTAATAAAGTCATTACTGAGTTGAATCAAAAAATCACCACTGCCGTTTTTGAAGGCCATCTTGAAGGAAATGTTAAAGGTGATGTCGAAGGTACTTTTGAAGAAAATAATACAGAAGATGAACTGCTCAACCAATATGATTTTTCAAATAAGTTAACGCAACTTAATGAAAAAATAGCGGTTAGCGCGTTAAATGCAGCAGAGCAAGCTGAATTTTTACAAAAATCTTCTCAACTAGAAAAGCGTTTAACGCAATTACCTGAAATTGCCCAGTCGGTTAGCGAAGCAACTTATCTAATTTCAAAAATTTCGCAATTAGCCTTACCGCAATCATTAAGTGAATTAAATGATCGTCAACAAACTTATTATGATTGGTTAGATAGTTACAAAGCAGTAAATAAAAAAGCTCAAGGCGTGCTTCCTCAGTCAATTATTGATGCCCATAAAGAGATTACACAGGCTTGGCAAAGCGGCCTAAAACCGCTGCAAAAAGAGCAAAGACAGTTATTTGATCAAACTAAGAAAAAACTGATTGATTTAAAACGTTTACATGCCAATGGTAAGTACAAAGTATGTTTTGGTTTATTCAAAGGTGTTAGCCAAGCAATCATTTTATTGTCTACCCAACAACAACTTCAGTTGCAACGTGATTTTGACAACGTAAGCGAAAAAATGGCTGAGGTTAGTGACTGGGAACACTATATTGCTACACCACGTAAACAAGAATTGCTTGTAGAAATTAATGCCTTAATAACAACGCCTTTAGATGAACCTAATGCTCAAGCTGATAAAGTTAAACAATATAGAAAAACGTGGAATTCTTTAGGACATGCAGATGAAACCATAGATAAAGAATTAAATGACCAGTTTAATCTGGCTTGTGAACAAGCTTTTGCGCCATGTCGTTTATTTTATGCAGAACAAGAAAAGTTGCGAGCAATGCATCTAGTGACTCGCAATAAAATAGTTGAAGACGCAGCAAGACTAGCTGAAACAATAAAACCGGCCGAGTTTGAAAGTTCATCGATAGACTTTAAAGAACTTGATGGAAAATTGAATAAGCTACAACAACGCTGGCAGCAATCGGGTGAGGTTGATAGACAAGAATATCAAAAATTATTTAGAGAGTTTAAAAATACAATACAGCCAGTTAACAATGCAATTAAGCACTTCCATGATACTAACGGTACTTTAAAACAAGCACTCATTGTTAAAGCAGAGCAGCAATTAATTATTGAATATATATATCAAGCGATTGAAACTATTAAAAATTTGCAGCAGCAATGGCGCGATATCGGTTTTGCGGGCTCTCATCAAGAATCTAAATTATGGCAAAAATTCAGATCTATTAATGATCAAGTCTTTGCAAAACGCGATCAAGCTAAAACTGAGCAGCAAGCAGAGTTAACACAATTAGCTGAAAACTATAACCAAGCACTTGCCAATATTAAAGGCAATATGAAAGCCAATGCTGTTGAATCAGATGAAACTGCTGAAGTTAGCATCGAAAAAGCCAGCCTTGTTTACGCTAAAGAAAAAGCACAAGAATTGTTGAGCCAAGTCATTGCTAATAAGCCGGTAATTAAATCTGTTGCAACGGCTATTGAGGCGTTTATTAAACAGCTTAGCGCGCAAATAGCACAAAAAAATGTTGAACAAGAAAACAAAAGTTGGCTAAGCCTTTTTACAATACTTGAAAAAGTGGCTCAAGATGAGTTTGTTATCACAGCAGATAATATTTCTGATGAGGCAGAGTATCAACAATTAACTAGTTTTTGGCAAAAACGTTTAATGGAGCAATGCTTATTAAAAACTCAAGCAAATGCAGAGTCCCGCGCTGATAAAACGTTAGCGCTTGAGGTGTTGGCACAAGTAGAATCTCCGGCCGAGCTTGCACAGCAAAGAATGGCAGTGCAGGTGAGTTTGATGCAGGAAAAAATGCAATCATCAGAGACTATAGATTTGCAACAAAGCTTTGCTGATTGGTTAAGCTTAGGTAAATTAGAAGTGTCAGACTTTGCTTTACTTGCTAGAATAAAGAAAATATTTATTTCATAATTTTCGTTAGTAGGTGGGATTAAATCTCGCCTACATGACCATCTACATGACCACCTACAAAGTTAATTCACCGCGTAAATTGACTTCCATCAAACGGCATATTTCGCTATAACTCAGGTTTTGACTAAGTAAATAATGTAACTTAGTCAATGTTGCTTCCAACGTCATGTCATGGCCACTAATAACACCCGCTTGACTGAGCGCATTTCCAGTAGCATACCCTGACATGTTAACCGTACCTCTTATACATTGGCTACAATTTATCACCACAATTTCTTGTTCTTTAGCTTTAGCTAAACAAGCGAGTAGGGCAGGATCTTGCGGTGCATTGCCAACGCCGTAACTGCGTATAATAAGTGCTTTTACTGGTTGCCTAATAGCATTTTCGACTACATCGCTACTAATGCCAGGATATAGATGAACAACACCAATAGGTTGTGGGATTATATCACGCACAATAACCGCAGGCTTAGAATCTGCTCTCTCTACTCTCTCTATATCAACAGCATCAGTATCAGTGTCTGCAATTTGACCTGCGATAACTTTAATACTGATACCAGCTTCAAGTAGAGGCGACATATTAGGCGAATCAAAAGCATTAAAACCATCAGCATAGGCTTTGATAGAGCGATTACCTCGATAAAGTTTATTATTGAAAAATAGTCCAACTTCATTAATAGGGTAATTAGCGGCAATATAAAGAGAGTTAAGCACGTTCACCTGACCATCAGAGCGTAATTGACTCAGTGGAATTTGTGAACCTGTTACAATAATTGGCTTATTTAAATTCTCGAACATAAATGACAGAGCCGAGCTTGTATAAGCCATGGTGTCTGTACCATGTAATACAACAAATCCATCATAATCATCATAATGCTTTTTAATATCATCAGCGATACGTTGCCAATCACTGGGTGTCATGTTTGCTGAGTCTATTAACGGTTGATATTCATTAATAGTGAATGTTGGCATTTCATCGCGATGAAACTCAGGTAAAGCATTAATAGAGTCAGTTAAGTGACCTTTAAAAGGAACGTAGCCTTGATCACTTTTTTTCATACCAATAGTGCCGCCAGTATAGGCAACATAGATTCGTTTATTGTTACTTTCACTGTTAAGCATAATTACTCAGCGCCACAAGCTAAACATAGTGTGTATATACCTTGGGGATCATTAAACTGGTTCATCTTGGTGATTTCAGTTTGTAGTTGAGAAATAAACTGTGTCATTGGTTTAGCGTTAACACTTAACGGCGAGGTTAATTCGCTATCCGCTGATAAATTAGTTTCAGCCAATATAAAAGACTTTGCTTCACCCATCATTTTTTGAATAAATTTGTTACGCTCTGAAACCTCTTTTTCAATTAATAACGTATCATATTTATCAAGTTTAGCGAGCTCTGCAGCGGCAATAATAGCATCAGTTAAATTACCTAATTCATCCACTAACCCTAACTCTTTTGCTTTTTTACCTGACCAAACTCGACCTTGCGCAATAGCATCAACTTGCGCTAACGTCATATTTCTGTTTTGAGCCACTAAGGTAATAAAATCTTGATAGCCTTTATTGATGCTTAATTGAAACAATTGTGCCATACCTTCAGTTAATGGTTGAGTAGGACCAAAGCCTGCAATGTCAGTAGTTCCTACACCATCGGTATGAATGCCCAGTTTGCTCAGTGAATCTTCAAAGGTCATCATCATGCCAAATATACCAATAGAGCCTGTAATAGTAGAAGGCGCAGCATATATTTTATTCGCTGGGGCTGAAATCCAATAACCACCCGAAGCTGCGTATGTTCCCATAGAAGCAACAACTGGTTTGCCAGCCGCTTTTAAAAGTTCTACTTCTTGACGGATAATTTCCGAAGCAAAAGCACTACCCCCAGGGCTATCTACACGCAGTACTACTGCTTTAACGTTGTCGTTGTTACGCGCTTTACGTAATAACTTTGCCGTTGAGTCACCACCAATTGTTCCTGGATTTTGTGTGCCATCTAAAATAGTGCCTTTAGCAACAATTATTGCGACTTTATCTGATGACGAATTGTCTGATGAAGAATTCACGGAATTTTCATTGAGTGCTTTATGGGGAGTTATTACCTCTAAATAATCTTTAAAGCCTATGTGACTATAACTAGTGCCTTTTTTATTCTCTCCCACCAAGTTAATTAACTCATCACGCATTTGAGATCGAGTTTTTAATTGATCAACCCAATTATTAGCAAGGGCATAATTGGCAAAACTACTGTTTGCATCAGTAAATTTTTTGACTAAATCAGTGATACTTTCATCAAAATTTTCAATACCAAAATTTCTTTGTTTGGCTACATCTTGTTTATATTGATTCCACAAATCATTAAGCCATAGCTCATTAGCTAGTTTGGCTTCATCAGACATATCATCACGTAAGAATGGCTCTACTGCTGACTTAAACGTACCTACGCGAAAAATATGCTGATTAATTGATAATTTCTCTAAAGCCGATTTAAAATACATATTATATCGACCGTAACCATCAAGTAACATAAAGCCTTGAGTGTTTAACCAAATATCATCTGCATAACTGGCAATATAGTATTGGTCTTGTGTGTATTGATCACCTAAGGCAATAATTTTTTTACCTGAGCTTTTAAAGTCAGTTAAAGCAGCGCCAACATCTTGTAGTTTTGATAAGCCTGTAGATCTTAACCCCTGCAATTGCAATACTAATAATTGCACCCGATCATCGTTTTTAGCTTGTGCAATAACATCAAGTACATCTGAAAGTAATACTTCAGGCCTGTCTTCTTTTTCGTCTAAAGCTTCAATTAAGAAAGCATCTACTGGATTAATTTCTTGCTTTTGTTCAACTAAATCGCCTACTAGGTTTAACACTAAAGCGGCTTTTTCAGGCACAGTAACTCGGTCAATATCGGTGTTTAACACAGCGATAAAGCCAATAAAGAATACAATAAAAATTAAATTGAGAACAATTGAACGAGTTAACGTAAATAAACGCCAAACACCCGATAAAATAAGCTTAAATAGGTTTACTAATGCATTCATAAAAATTATTCATAAAAATAGAAAATATTGTCTGTATATTACCTTACTTAAGCCTTAATTCAGAGAATAAAGTGACCTCTAGATTGTAAATAAATGCGTATTTAACCTAAAGTTAGCAGTGCCTGAAAGTATTTAGCTTTATCAGCCGCCGCTTTGAAGTGATTGGTTTTTATTTCACTATAATTTTTCATGCTACTTGCTTTATTCTTTATTGGCGCAGGTCGATACACCAGCGTATATTTTTATCTTTCTAAGTATTACCTCCCCCCAATGATAAATAGCAAGCCCTGAAATAACCAGCAGGGCACCGAAAACCAGCTTACTATGAATAACTTCATCATTGAGTACAGCGCCTAATGTTAACGCTATTACTGGTGTGACTAAAGTAATTAAGGCAACGGTGCTTGCTGTTAACCTTTGCAATACAAAAAAGTAAGCAAAGAATCCAATTAACGAGCCAAATATACCCAAATAAATAGTTGCCCATATTGATCTTAATTGCCATTGGCTTGTATCAATACTGCCATCAAGTAATAACCAGTTAAGAATAAATAAAGGTAATGATAATGATAATGCACCTACTGTTGTTGCCATAGGGTGAATGGCTAATGAAACACTTTTTACTAATACACCGCTTAAGCTAAACAAAAACACAGCGATTAAAACAAAAACCAAACCATAGATACTATCGCCACTTAGTGAAAAATTATCAGCACAAACAATGCCTAAACCGACAAAAGACAGTAGCATAGATACTTTACGTAACCTTGATATTTTAGGCTCTGCTAATATTCTACGTGCCAAAATAGCCGAGAACACAGGCGCCAAACCAAAGACTAACGATAAAATTCCCGAAGACAAATAGCCTGCAGCAAGGTATGAAAATGACATACCGCCAAAGATGCCTAAAGCAGAATAGCTATATAAACGAATCGCTTTGCTATGCCAAGGTAGTTCAATGTTTCTAATGAAAATGATTATGCCACCTAGCACGACAGCAATTAACATACGTAGTAACACTGCCATGGTAGGGTTTATTGACTCGCTACTCCAAACAATACCTAAAGGTGTAGTAGACCAAATCAATAATACCGCCAAATAGGCAACAGACACTTGCATTTTCACTCTCCTTTTTGTTTTTTACTAATGAAATTGCAGCGTTTGTTACGTAATATTCGATTTTGGCAATTTTGACATATTTAAATATAAAAAGCCGCAAACGTTATACACTTACTTTATCTTTTCTCAACACAACTATTTAACCATGACTACTTTCCCTATGACAAGTATCGAATTACTTTTACAGCGACAATCTAACCCTTCAGTTACTTCTCCAGCACCTAATACTCAAGCGCTTGAGCAAATTTTAGCTGCAGGTATGCGAGTGCCTGATCATGCTTGTTTACAACCATGGCATTTTACGGTGATAACAGAGAATGGTTTGCAACGTTTAAGCGACTTGCTCGTTGCAAGTAGTAATAAACAAACTGACAAGATAGAAAAAATAGCTAAAAAGCCGTTTCGAGCCCCAATGATCATCGTTATCAGTACTGAGTTTATTGAACATGAAAAAGTACCTCAGCAAGAGCAACTAATCACCGCTGGATGCTGTGCTCATGCAATGCAAATGGCTGCATTTTCTTTAGGTTTTGGTGCAATGTGGCGTACAGGTGGGTTAGCTTATAACAAACAAGTAAAGCAAGGACTAGGTGTTAGTGAGCAAGATGAAATTGTTGGTTTTTTATATATTGGTACACCTCGTAAAGAACAAGGGATAAAAGCAGCTAAGCGTTTTGAAAGTAAAGTGAGTTATTGGAAATAGAAGGGAAGTATCGAGTTACGATGGTTTTCGCAACTCGATATTGTTTACTAGATATTGTTTACTAGATACTGTTTACTAGATACTGTTTACTAGATACTGTTTACTAGATATTGTTTACTAGATATTGTTTACTAGATATTGTTTACTAGATACTGTTTACTTTAGAATGCTGCGTTGTTTGGCGTTCTTGGGAATGGAATTACGTCACGCACGTTTTGCATACCAGTAGTATAAGCTACTAAACGTTCAAAACCTAAACCAAAACCAGAGTGAGGAACAGTGCCGTAACGACGAAGATCACGGTACCAGCCGTAATCTGCGATATCTAATCCCATTTCACCTAAACGACTATCTAATACATCAAGACGTTCTTCACGTTGACTGCCACCAATAATCTCACCAATACCGGGTGCTAAAATGTCCATAGCGGCAACCGTTTTACCATCATCATTTAAACGCATGTAGAAAGACTTAATATCTTTCGGGTAGTTTTGCAAAACTACTGGGCCGTTGAAGTGCTCTTCGGCTAAGAAACGTTCATGCTCAGAGTTTAAATCTACCCCCCAAGACACTGGGTTTTCAAAGGTCTTACCGCAGTTTTCTAAAATAGTAATAGCGTCAGTGTAATCAAGACGAACAAACTCAGTATTGATTACAGAATTTAAACGCTCAATAACTGTTTTATCTACACGTTGCTGGAAGAAAACCATGTCATCAGGGCGCTCTTCAAGTACGGCTTTTAATACATACTTAAGCATTTCTTCGGCTAAATCAGCAGCGTCAGATAGGTTAGCAAAAGCAATTTCAGGCTCAACCATCCAAAATTCAGCTAAGTGACGAGAAGTATTAGAATTTTCGGCTCTAAAGGTAGGGCCGAAGGTATAAACTTTTGATAACGCGTTACAATAAGTCTCTACGTTTAACTGGCCAGATACCGTTAAAAAGGTCTCTTTACCAAAAAAGTCTTTACTGTAGTCAACCGCGCCTGCGTCATTATGTGGTAAGTTTTCCATATCTAAGGTACTTACACGAAACATCTCGCCAGCGCCTTCACAATCACTACCTGTGATAAGAGGGGTACTGATCCAGAAGTAACCTTTGCTGTGCAAGAATCGGTGAATTGCTTGTGCTAAACAGTTACGAACACGTGTTACTGCGCCGCCAATATTAGTACGAGGACGTAAATGTGCTTGTTCACGTAAGAATTCAATGCTGTGACGCTTAGCAGCCATTGGATATGTGTCAGGGTCTTCAACAAAACCAAGCACTTCAACTGCTGTTGCTTGAATTTCAAAAGATTGACCTTTACCTGGTGATTCCACTAACACACCCGTAACTTTAACAGAGCAGCCAGTCGTCAACTTAAGCACATCATCTTGATAATTATTAAGATCACTTGGTACGATAGCTTGAATGGCATCAAAGCATGAGCCATCGTGAATAGCTAAAAAAGAAATGCCTGCTTTCGAGTCGCGGCGAGTTCTGATCCAACCATGTACGGTAATAGTTTCATCAACAGGGTACTGACCTGCTAATACATCAGTAATTGCTATAACTGACATGTAATGACCTCTTATATTTTATATTATTTATTACTAGAAGATTTGCTGAAATTTTTAAGGTGGTTATGTTACCGTGCCTATTATGTTTAACAAGTAAAACTTGTTAAATTAATAAACTATTATGAAAAATCATGAAAAAAATAATAATAATGACTAAAAAAGTAGAAAACCAAATGAAATCAGAACAATCATCGCCAATAAAAGAGCGCAGAAAGTCGATAGACTTTTGGTTCTATTTAGCTAGAGCACTCACTATTTGTAGCTGGCTTGCTTTTATTGCAGCAATTTATATATCTTATTTTGTAGCACCAGAAACTGATTATGGCGTTTTACGCTACTATAAAATTGAAGTACGTAAATTTTGGTTAACGCCGTTAACCGGTTATCTATATCTTGTTATTTGGTTTAGTGCAGCGGGAATTTATGCTGCAACGTTAATAGACAAGTATCGAAGTAGAAGGCAGGATGACAATACTCATTATAATGCCTACTTTTTACTTGGGTTTAACCTGCTTTGGTTGTCCGTAATTTTATATCACGTTTTAAAAACAGCTAATATCATTAATTAAATGAGTTAATTAATGATTACTTGTGTTGCTAACTAACACATAAAACACTCATCTTCATTTAGTACCGTTGTTATCGCATGAACCAGTAATGCTATTTGTTCTTTATTAATAACCAACGGTGGAATGATATAAATAAGCTTGCCAAAAGGGCGGATCCACACACCTAATTCAACAAAACGCTTTTGAATTACAGCAACATTAACCGCTTGTAAGCACTCAACTGCACCAATAGAGCCAAGCACGCGAGCATCTTTTACTCGAGCATGATCTTTTAGCGGTAATAATGATTTTTGCAGTAGTTGCTCAATAAAATCAACTTGATTATGCCAGTTATTTTCAAATAATAACTCAATACTCGCGTTGGCAACGGCGCAAGCTAATGCATTACCCATAAATGTTGGCCCATGCATAAAACAACCAGCTTCACCATCACTGATGGTTTGTGCTATTTCATTTGTGCAAAGGGTTGCCGCTAACGTGATGTAACCACCGGTTAGTGTTTTCCCTAAACACATAATGTCAGGGCTGATTTTTGACCACTCACACGCAAAAAGTTTACCTGTACGGCCAAAACCTGTCGCAATTTCATCAACAATAAGCAAAACATCATATTGATTGCATAGCGCTCTGCACGCTTTTAAATATTCGGGGTGATAAAAACGCATTCCCCCTGTACCTTGTACTATTGGCTCTATAATAAAAGCGGCAAGCTCATAATGATGTTGCTCAAACAACTCAGAAAGTTCTTTAACATCGTATTCTTGCCATTGTTCACCAAATTTTATGGTGGGCGCAGGAGCAAAGATATTTTTCATTAACACTTTGTCGAAAATTTGGTGCATGCCCGTAACAGGATCACATACCGACATTGCGGCGAAGGTATCACCATGGTAACCATTTCGAACTGTCAGTAATTTCGTTTTCGAGGTATATTCTTTTGTTTGCTCTTCTTTATTTTGATCCTCTTTACTATGCCCCTTACTTTGCCAATATTGCAATGCCATTTTCATTGCCACTTCGACGCTAACTGAGCCTGAATCTGAAAGAAATACTTTATCAAGACCTGATGGCGTTAACTGAATAAGCTTGTCGCATAATGTTATAGCGCTTTGATGCGTTAAACCGCCGAACATAACATGAGACATTTTTGTTGATTGTTCAACTAACGCCGCATTTAACTTAGGATGATTATAGCCATGCAGAACAGACCACCATGATGACATACCATCAATAAGTGACTCGCCGCTGGCAAGGTTAATGTATACGCCATTAGCACTTTCAACTAAATAGGTAGGTAAGGGTGATGACATCGACGTATAAGGATGCCATACATGCGCTTTATCAAAATCTAATAAATGTAATTGTGATGCTTTTGTTGGTTTTTTATTCATTTGTTAACTAAAAATATCGTTTGATGTTGACATCATTGTGGTGATCGCTAGACTACCCGTTAACTTAATTAGATGCAAACGAGTTTTCTATGTCACAAGTAGTGTCACAAGCAGTTCTTTCTTCCACTTCAGATTCAAGTTCAGGCTCAAGTTCAGATAACGCGAGTGTTCGCAATAATTGGACCCTAGCTGAAGTGCAAACATTGTTTGCATTACCTTTTAACGATTTAATGTTTCAAGCACAAACAGTTCATCGTCAAAATTTTAATGCTAATGAAGTACAAGTCAGTACTTTACTTTCAATTAAAACAGGCGCTTGCCCTGAAGATTGTAAATATTGTTCACAAAGTGCGCGCAATAAAACAAATCTAGAAAAAGAGCTTTTACTTGAAGTTGAAAAAGTACTTGAGGCGGCAGAAAAAGCCAAGGCTATGGGCTCAACACGTTTTTGTATGGGTGCTGCTTGGCGTAATCCGAAAGCGCGTGATATGCCAGTAGTGCTAGATATGATCAAAGGCGTAAAAGCCTTAGGGTTGGAATCTTGCATGACGTTAGGCATGTTAGATGAAAATCAGGCACAGCAATTACAAGATGCTGGTTTAGATTATTACAACCACAACCTTGATACGTCGCCAGAGCATTATAATCAAATTATTACAACGCGTACTTATCAAGATCGATTAGATACCTTAGATCATGTGCGTAGCGCTGGTATGAAAGTGTGTAGTGGTGGTATTGTTGGTTTGGGTGAAACAGCGGTTGATCGATCGTCTTTATTAGTGCAATTAGCTAATTTACCAAAACAACCTGAAAGCGTACCTATTAATATGTTAGTTAAAGTTGAAGGTACACCACTGGCCGATGTTGACGATTTAGAGAGTTTCGATTTTATTCGTTGTATTGCTGTCGCGCGTATTATGATGCCAAAATCTCATGTACGTTTGTCTGCTGGTCGCTCTGCAATGAATGAACAAATGCAATCATTATGTTTTCTAGCAGGTGCAAACTCAATATTTTACGGCTGTAAATTACTGACAGCTGAAAACCCTGAAACAGATAAAGACATTCAATTATTCAAAAAGTTAGGTATTAACACAGAGACTATTGTTGATAAAAGTGCATTACAAGCGCAAGTACTGAAGACTTCTTTAGTAAATGAGCAACACAAAAATTTGTTTTACGACGCGACCACTTAAGTACGTATAAGTAAGTACAGATAAGCATCTAAAAGCACATATTAAGCACAAATAAATGGCATTTGAATTTACTAAAGAAAAATTAGCACTGCAAAAATCACAGTCTCGTTACAGACAGCGTGTTTGTGTGCAACAAGCCAATGTTAATTGCTCATCACATTCTACAGCGCATGGCGCTCAAATTATAGTTGATGGAAAAATGTATGTTAATTTTTCATCAAATGATTACTTAGGATTAAATAGTCATCCTGAAATAAACCAAGCTATGCAAGAGGGCGTTGATAGATTTGGTTTATGCTCAAGCTCATCTAGCTTAGTCACGGGTTTTCATTATGCACATCAGGCATTAGAAGATAAAATTTGCCAATGGTTAAATAAGCCCAGGTGCTTGCTGTTTTCCAGTGGTTTTGCCGCTAATGAAGCGATTTTTAAAACACTTGGCCAAAATTTTGATCAAACGATTAACCAAACTATTAGGCAAGGAAAGAGTCATTTTTTTCTTGATAAACTTTCTCATGCTTCCATGCTTGATGGTGCTTTTGATAGCAAAGCGAAAGTAAAACGTTTTGCTCACAACAATATGAGCCAATTATCTCAATTGTTATCACAAAGCGACTCTGATAATAAGCTAATAGCCTCTGAAGGGGTTTTTAGTATGGATGGTGATCAAGCAGCGTTGAATGAACTTGAAAACCTAGCCAAAAAATACAATGCTTGGCTTTACTTAGATGATGCACACAGTATTGGCGTTATAGGCGAACAAGGTAAGGGCAGTACCAGCGTCTTAAATACTGTCTCAGATAAAAAAAATCAGCCTACTATTATTATGGCTACTTTAGGCAAAGCTATTGCAACGAGTGGCGCTTTTTTAGCGTGTGATGAGGTATTACACGATTATTTAATTAATTTTGCTAGACACTATATATATTCAACGGCAATTTCGCCCGCAATGGCATGGGCGACAATTAAAAGTATTGAGCTTATTCAGCATGACCAATGGCGGCGTGATAAAATTATCGAATTAAGTAATCTACTGATGGAATTACTCGACGATAATATTGATATTATTCCATCTGATTCGTCAATTCATGCCATTATTATTGGTGATGAACAAAAAGCATTAACGGTAAGTGAACAGTTAAAAAAACAGGGTATTTGGCTAACCGCTATACGGCCACCAACTGTTGCTATTGGTAGCTCTCGGTTACGCGTAACCGTTTGTGCTAATCATAATCATAATGATATCAAACATCTAGCTTATTGTTTAAACGAGGCGCTTAATTAGATGACAACAACAAGAACACATCAGCAAAATCAAACCAAGATAGCGACAAGCTTTGGCTCCGCCAGTACATCTTATGATGTATCAGCAAGATTGCAACGTTTTTCTGGTAAACACTTAATGCCTTGGTTACCTAATAGAAATGATCTTCGAGTGCTTGATTTAGGCTCTGGTACAGGTTTTTTTACGGACTTATTAGCGACGTCATACAACCAAGTTATCGGCCTAGATTTTTCCAAAGAAATGCTCAGATTTGCTAAAGATTGCAGAAACAAAAATATAATTTGGCTTCAAGCTGATGCACATAAAATTCCACTTCAAGATGAGAGTATTGACTTTATTTATTCAAATCTTGTTATTCAGTGGTGTGAGCCACTTGATGTTGCCATTAAAGAGATGTTGCGAGTTTTAAAACCCGGTGGTTTAATTATTTTTACCACTTTGGTAGAGGGGACTTTGTATGAACTTAAATCATCATGGCAACACGTAGACGATGATCAACATGTCATTGATTTCAAGACAGAAAAGCAACTAGGTGAATATTTTAATAGTGATAGCTCCAGTGTGTTAGAGCATAAGTGCCAAGATATAAAACTTGAGTATCAAAATGTTATTCATTTGGCGCGAGAGCTTAAAGGTTTAGGGGCTAATCACTTACCTAAGAAAAAAAATCGTGGCTTATCAGGCAAAGATAAATGGTTTACCATGACTGAACATTATCAAGACTTCCTTGAGCCTAACGGTATTTATCCTGCTACCTATCGTTTGTATTCTGGTTTAGTGATTAAGTTGAATAACTAGAATGAAAAAATTAGTATGAAAAGTAAAATGAAAAATTATTTTATTACCGCAACAGATACCGATGCTGGTAAAACCTTTTTCGCTTGTGCTTTAACACAGGCGTTAATTAATGCAGGAAAAAAAGTTGCTGCCTATAAACCCATTGCTGCAGGGTGCCAACAAGTAGATAATTTATTAATTAATGAAGATGCACAACTGTTAAGTCAGTTTGCTAACTGTGGACAAACTATTAGTGAAGTAAACCCCATAGCACTTGCTGAAGCTATTGCGCCACATATTGCTGCAGCCAGAGTTAATCGTGAAATATCCCTTGAAGAAATAACGCAAGGTTATGCACAAGTGTTGTTATTAAAGGCGGATATCAATTTAACTGAAGGAGCAGGAGGTTGGCGATTACCTTTAAACTCTCTTTTTGTTAAATCAAACTTGTCTAAGCCTTTGCCTAAACCCATTTTTTTATCTGACTTTGCTATTAACACCAAGCAAGATGTTATTTTAGTCGTCAATATGAAATTAGGTTGTTTAAATCACGCGCTATTAAGTTATCAAGCTATTATTGCTGATGGCTTAAATTGCATTGCATGGGTTGCAAACAGTGCATGTGAAGCGGTTATGTCTAATTTAGATGACAATATTGTCAGTCTTGAACAACTGCTACCCATGCCTAAAATAGCCCAATTAAGTTTCTATCATGAGCCACATATGAGTTTAAATGATAAAATTTATGCTGCTGCACAAACAATAGATTTATCTCCGCTACTTACTTAATCTTATTTCCCTAACTCTACCAAACAAGCGCTAGCGATAAACCCTGATCGGGTTTTATATGCTGAGTTTTTACCCACGCATTCATCTATTTGTTTAATCAATAGCTCAGGAAGTGTGACATTAATTTTGTGACTTTTTCCTAAATATGCGCTTATATCAATATCAACAATAGCCCAAAAAGCTTGCGAATGAGTATGCGGATTGTCAATCGCATAGTGCTGTCTATGTTTTTCCACACTTAAGGCTGATGGAATTTTTTCTCCGTACTCAGCCAAAATAGCTAAATGAGATTTAATACTTTGGCTTATTTTTTCTAATCCCAAATCGATCGATTCTACATTAACACTACAACCGGGTAGGTCAGGAACTGTTACTTGATATAGCTGTGAATTTTGAGTGTTAGAAAAGATAATTGCATATTTCATAGTTCACCGTTTTTACCTTTTTGGACATAAAAGCATGGTAACCCCTGTAACCCCTTGTGTCAAGTATTATGCAACTCTGATAACCCTGTTACAATTCGTCAGTACAACTCTGGTAACCCTGTCGTTACCGATAATCATAACTCTAACAACTCTATTACTTAAATAAGTGAACATTTACTTCACTTTTACGCTTTTAAACGCGCAAAACTAAAAAAGTGATAAAATTAATAAGTGGTTTATTTTGATGTTGAAATAAGGATAAGAAATAAAATATTTTATATAACACTAGAGTTATTAATTAATGTGGAAGATCCAAAGATTGATCATTATAATGAGGTATGGTCTAAGGAATTTAGTGACCCAAACATAATAAAGTTTATTGGTAATATCGAAAAAGTAAGCCTTACTTTTTAATGACGTGAATTTAGTAAGGTGAATTTAAAGAATGGCCAATAACTGATTAGGAATATTTATGAAAGAACTCATTCATGCCAACCCTGATTTACTGATTACCGTTGTTGGTATTGGTGGTTGCGGTTGCAATACAATTAATATGCTTTATGAAAATAGTTTATCTAACAGTGTTAATTTAATTGCCATTAATACAGACCTTGCTGCACTGAATTCACTGCAAGTTGAAAACAAAATATTAATAGGAGAAAACCTCACTCAAGGTTATGGCGCAGGATCTAACCCCGAAGTTGGTTTACAAGCAGCTCAAGAAAGCGAAGAGTTATTAATTAGTGCCATTAAAGGTAGTGACATTGTTATTATCACAGCGGGTTTTGGTGGTGGCACAGGAACGGGGGCAAGCCCTTTAGTTGCCAGAATAGCGCGTGAATTAAATATTAATTGTTTGGCTATTGTAACGCTTCCTTTTGAATCGGAAGGGAAACTTCGTATGGATTTTGCCTTACAAGGCATTAATGATATTAAAGAGCCGATTCATGCTTATATCACCTTGTCTAATGATTTGCTTTTAAAAGGCTTAGGCGAAAGTGTCGGATTGTTTTCAGCTTTTAATCAAAGTAATGAAGTGTTGAAAAATTTGCTAGTGTCCTTAGTTCAAATGTTAACGGAAACCGGTTATGTTAATGTGGATAAAAATGATTTTTCAAGCATTCTATCTTATGAAGGTGAATCAATTTTAGGCGTAGGCAAGGCTGACAGTGAAGAGCTTGCCTATGATGCGTTAGATCAAGCATTGAATAACCCGCTTGTTTCTATCGCTAAAATTGACACAGCTAAGGGTATTATTTTTCAGTTGTTTTGCAAATCAGAGCCTAAGCTATCTACCTACAATGGTTTAATTGATCATATTCGAGAAAAAATCACCAATAAATCGGTGCTTATTGTACCCGGTGTTACTTTAGATCCTAATCTAACATCAGAAATTGAAATTTTGATTGTCGCCTCAGGAATAGATTCTACAGCAGTAGAGGTAAAACAAGTGGATGTTCCTAGCTCTCCAGATGGCGATTATCTTGATGAAGGTTTAGCTTTTATTGATAAAAAAGAGACTACTTATACTGACATTCCAGCAATTACGCGAAAATTAATGGCGAATAAAGCTTTAGGAATAAACAATGCGTAATTCGCTTATGCATTTCAATCAGGAAGTAGTGGTACTAGTTGTAAGGGTAATTTATTGCCCGTTTGTCGGATTAATGTAGGGCGGAATTTATTCCGCGTTTTGTCGGACTAAAGTCCAACCTACTTTGGGTAACCAGTTATTTTGCGAATAGCTTTGTATAACGGGTTAAGCCTAGCATACATTTTTTTGTATACGTTACGGTAAAGCTCATCATATATTTTTTTGTTTTCTGTTATTGGCATAAATATAGCTCCACCGTGAGTCATTTTAGCAACCGCATTTTCATAGTTGTCATAAAGGCCAACGCCAACCGCGGCATTGATTGCTGCACCCAAGCCTGATGTTTCAAAAGTGTGTGGGCGCTGTACGGGCATACCAAAAATATCTGCCGTTATTTGCATTGCTTGATCACTTTGTGAACCACCACCAGAAACCATCAGCTTGGTGATTTTGACTTTAGATTTTTTTTCTGACAACTCTTTACCTTCACGCAGGGCATAGCCGATACCTTCAATAATTGCTCGGTAAATATGTGCTCGGGTGTGTACATCTCCAAAGCCAATCATGGCTCCTTTCGCTTCAGGCCCAGGCGTTCTAATTCCTGGATTCCAGTAAGGTTGTAATACAAGTCCCATTGAACCCGCAGGAACTTGTTTTAATAAATCATCGAATAAGCTTTCAGCAATGATGCCTTGTTGGTCGGCAATTTGTTGTTCTTTTAAACCAAATTCTCGTTTAAACCAACTCACCATCCAATAACCGCGTTGAACAATCAGTTCAGTGTTATAAGTGTTTGGCATCGCGGCAGGATAAGCCGGTAAACGCTTAATCGCTTCAACGTATTTCGTATTTGTTGTGTTATAAGTTGCGGTTGTGCCATAACTTAAACTTCCCGTTTGTGGCGTTAAACAACCTGAACCAAGTACTTCACAGGCTTTATCTGAACCTGCAGAGATTAATGGCAACCCTACTGGAATACCGGTATCAACAGATGCTTGCTTAGAGATTTTACCTAATTCATCCCCACAGGGAATAAGTTTGGGCAGCATCTCTTTTTTAATTGGCAGAGCTTGCCAGCGCCAATCTAGCGGTTTTGACCAAGAATGGTTTTTAAAGTCAAAAGGCAGATAACCTACTTGGCTTGATATTGAATCAACATAGTTTCCGGTTAATTTAAAACTATGAAAACCCGAAAGTAACATGAATTTATGCGTTTTTTCCCAAATATCAGGTTGTTGATGCTTGATCCAGTTAGCCTCGGCTTGGCTTCTAAAATAGTCGATTGTTTGTTTTTCACCAACAAGGGTAAAAAGTGCTCGCCAATACCAACTCATTTTATCAAGTTTATGTTGTTCTCGTTGATCTAACCAAACAAAGGCCGGTCTTAGCGATTGACCTTGGCTATCAAGATTAACCATGGTAGCGCGCTGACAGGTTAATGAAACGGCTTTTATTTGTGCTTTTCTAATACTTAGCGATTCAAGCTCAGGCCATAATTCATGGCACGCTTTTGTTAGCATTTGCCAATAGTAGTCAGGCTCTTGTTCAGCCCAGCCCGGTTGCTTTGAAAAATAGGGTTCAATATCAACCTTACTTTTGGCAACTAACTGACCGTTAAGATCAAACAGCAAAGCACGAATGCTTTGTGTACCATTATCAAGCGCTAAAACGTAATTTGGTTTGTTGCTGTGTGGAACGTTTGGCTGATTTTTTGTTTGAGCGCTTTCTTTGATCATAAGTTTCTAGGTCGTTTGTGTTTAATCGATTCTGGTAGGTAGTAAAATTGTAGCCAAATCGAATTATAGCGTGTCACTTCATCTTGCCATTTTGCGCTGTTCCAGCCAAGCTCTTGCTGAAATATACCCGACAATGGCGTAAATAATTCTTCTGCGCCATTTTTTAATAGTAATCCCAAACGGGTTCGTCTTAATAATAAATCATCAAGGTGAATAACCGCTTCATTTTTAATAGCCCAACGACATTCAGCTAAACAAAATTGCGTATTACCTATTTTTACTGTTTCTTCTTCATTCGCTTGCTCAAGTAGTAAGGCTGCATTATTACCATATCTACCGATAAGGCGCTGTAACCATGATTTTTCGTATTGACGATACACTACTTTATTTTTAAAAAGTTGTTCGAATGATTTATGAGTAAACACCTCATCATTATATTCTTCCTGTTTACTTTTACTTTTTTGATTAAGTGTTAACCAAGGCATCGCGGCATCAACCGCTTCAATGGCAGTTAAACGAAACGTTGATAGCTTGCCACCACTTGCCGTAATTAAGGAATTTTCAGCCCAAATAGCATGATCGCGTCGTTCTTTTGAAGCACTTTTTGAAAAGTTTTTATTTGTGGCATTCTTATCCGCAGCGCTTTTATCTGAAGTACTCTTATCTGAAGAAATGACGGGTCTAACTCCTGAAAATGTTGAAATAACATCTTCAATTGTGATTGTTTTGTCTGAAAAATTTGTATTGACGGCTTGCAGCAAATATTCAACTTCACCTTCACTGATCTTGGCTTCATTGTCTAAGCTTTCTTGATGATCTAAATCGGTTGTACCAATAACAGTAACACCTTCCCAAGGAAAAATAAAAACAGGTCGTTTGTCTTCTGGGTGTAGTATTGTTAAGGCGGCATCAACTGTGATACTTGCTTGAGCTACCACTAAATGACTACCTCGTAGTGGCCTGACTCGCTGCTCATTAATAACTTCACTACGCAGTTTGTCTGCCCATGCTCCTGTGGCATTAATGACCACTGATGACTTTAATTTGATTAATTCATTTTCTTTAGCATCATCTGAGCGGTCTTTAACTATTACCCCAATAACTTGCTTAGTTTTCGGATCTTTTAGTAGCGTTTTCGCCTTGATATAATTAATAACTTGTGCGCCCGCTTGAACAGACTCTTGTATAACGCGCATCACTAAGCGTGCATCATCAACAACCGCATCAGTGTAGAAATAAGATCCCTTTAGCTTGTTCGTGTTTAAAGTAGGAAATTTTTCAACGGTTTCGTTAAAATTCAAAAAGTGATGATCTTTTATGCCTGCAAGCCAATCATAAAATTTAAGCAGAGTACCCATAATAAAACGACCGGGAAATTGCCCTTGCTTTATCAAAAAATAATAGCCCATTCGATTAATTAGCCCAGGCGCTTCTGTTAACAAACGTTCGCGCTCTTGTAGGGAATGTTTTGTCAGTTTAATATCACCTTGGGCAATATAACGAAGACCTCCATGCACCATTTTAGAAGAACGACTTGATGTACCCCAAGCAAAATCTTTTTGTTCAATCAGTAGCGTTTTTAATCCGCGACGCGTTGCTTCTTGCAAAATGCCCGCGCCAACAATACCACCACCAATAACGATAACGTCCCATTGCTTTTCTAGGCTGATACTTTTTAAGTTGGTATGAGCAAAAGACGTTGACGCTTTAGGCTTATTAATCATTTAACTACACCAACTTGCCGGGGTTCATTCGCTGGTCAGGATCAAATACCTGACATAGTCCTTTTATCGCTTTAATGCCTAATTCTCCTTTTTCTGCGGCCAAATAAGGCGCGTGATCTTTGCCAACGCCATGCTGATGACTAATAGTGCCACCATGTTTAACTATAGCTTCTGCGCCAGCCGCTTTTAATTTCAACCAACGTTGCATGGTTTTATCGTAATTTTTATCCATACGAAAAAGAAACGTTGTGTAAACACTACAACCTTGGCCATAAAAGTGAGACAAGTGAGTGAAAACATGAATTTTTTCATCGGGATCATTAAGCGCATTAGCAATATCAGATTCCAATCCTTTTACGGCTGCGGGAACGGCAGACCAATCAAGACAAGTTTCCATAGTGTCTACAATAATACCGGCATCCCAAAAACCTTGGCGTAAATAAGGGCTACGAAAACGGCTATGTTGCCAGTGTTTTCCTAACGCGGTGCCAATGTAAACACCTTTATGTTTGCTGATAAACTGCTTAGTAATTTTTAACGCTGACTTACATTGTGCTTTACTGCCGGTAATGCCAAACGTGAACATAGTTTTCTTATCACTATTAGCGCTAATACTAACATTGGCATTAGAAGAACCACTCTTTGGAATACCTCGTATACTCAAATATTTTTCTAAATACTTAACCGCAGTATCATGACCTGCAAGTTTTAAGTGCGACGCGGTTTCAACTTCATTACTTAACCGCATCATCGAAAGCTGGGTACCATTTTGTACAATTTCACGCGTGGCCTGCATGCCTACTTGCCAGCTTGGGAAAAAAGCCACGTAAAACTTTTCTTGCTCGGCTATTTTTGTTACTCGCATTTTAACTTCGGTAATTATCCCCATACGTCCTTCGCTACCTAAAATCATTTCACGTATATCAGGTCCCGCAGATGATGCAGGGAAGGTGGGTATATCAAGTGAGCCTTGTAAAGTTTCTATATTACCGCCAGCAAACATTTTTTCAATGCGCCCGTAACGTAATGATTGTTGACCACTAGAGCGACTAGCTACCCAACCACCTACCGTTGATAACTCCCACGATTGGGGAAAGTGCCCTAAAGTATAGCCATGCTCGACAAGTTGTTTTTCAACATCAGGGCCTAATGTGCCTGCACCAAAGGTGGCAATTTGGCTTTGTTTATCAAAAGCTGTCAACTTATTCATTTTGGTTAGCGCTATAGTGATAATAGGGCGATCATTTTGTTCTGGGTTTTTTTCTGACTTGTTTTCTGAATTGTTTTCTGAATGGCTCTCGGGATTTATATGCCCACAAACCGACGTACCACCACCGTAAGGAATAATGATTAAATTCTCTTGTTTGGCAAATTGTAATAGTGCCTGTACCTCAGCTGTTGTCGTTGGAAAAGCAACACCGTCAGGGAAAGTACCAAAATCACCGCTATGAGTGGCTAACCAATCAGGAATACTTTGCCCACGACAATGACGTAAACGAACTTCTGCATCGGTGTTAATTAATTTATGCCGTGGCGCTCTCGATTGAGGTACTTTTGCTATAGCTTCCTCAAGCGTAATTTCTGGCAACGCTACGCTTTTACCTATTATGTTTTCGATATAATCTTGTGATGTTTTCGTTAACTCAAAACCAAAATTATTCTTTTCATCGCCCCAACCATTCCAACGTTTCATAGTGCATCTCTTTACCATTCATTTCATCTTTTTACATAGTAAACTGAATATAGCGTTAATTTTATGCTTTAATAGGGCTGATTATTGATAATTTAGGACATATTAAAGGATGATTAACGAATGAGTAGCAAGCTTATTGCCATAGCCGATGTTAACGCGCGTCAATCGATTATTGGCATTTCATTGTTAACTAAATTAGTACAAAGCAATGGCTATAATGCCCAAGAGATGCTTGAGCAGGCAGGAATTTGTGCACAATTGCTAAGTGATCCAAAAGCGACAGTATCTTTTCAACAAGAAGTCGCTTTTACGCGTGAATTAATCAATACCTTGGCAGATGATGATTTAGGTTTTAAAGCTGGGCAATGTTATCGACTTAATGCCTTTGGCCATATTGGTTTAGCGGCAGGCTCAAGTGATACTGTGGGTGATGCCATAGCGTTTTTTCTTAAATATATTCGTCTTGCTTATACTTATTTTGAACTTGATTTTTTTAAAAAAGACGGTAACGCAATTTTACGCTTTAGTGACCAATTTGACTTAGGCAATTTAAGACGCTTTTATTTAGAAAGAGATTTTTCATTCGCGTTCTTATCAACACGCGATATGTTCCCTCGCTCTATTGTTGGGCAAAAACCTAAAACGATACACTTTGATTTTCCATGCCCAACAAATGTTGAACACTATCAAGCGTTATATGAATGTCCTGTTCATTTTTCAATGCCTTATAATGAAATATTATTTGACGAACGGTATTTAGATTTACAATTACCTTTAGCAAATTCACTCACGCGTGAATTATTAGAAGAGCAATGTAAAATTCAAGAAGTTGCGTTGTTCGGTCATAAAAGTTTGGATGCAAAAATACGACAAATAATCCAAACAATGGAAAATGAAATACCAAATTTGGAAAAACTAGCTAAAATGCACTTTCTCACCGCACGAACAATGCGACGTAAATTAAAAGAGCAGGGCGTTACTTTTCAACAATTAGTGAATGAAGAGCTGAGTAAAAAAGCGCTTCACTATTTATCAACAACAAATTTAACTATTGATCAAATATCAATGCGTTTAGGCTATAGCGAATCAGCGAGTTTTATCCATGCATTCAAACGCTGGACAGGGAAAACGCCAAAAACATGTCGTTAACTGCATTACATTCTTTTATTTTTATAATTGAGAAGAATAATCAAGCATTAGCATTTGCCAATAATCTTCTAGGTAGAGCTGAAAGTATTGTCAATATTAAGGTTGCACTCATTTTTAGCTACGCCAAAAACCCGTTGTAAATAAAACGAGAACCGTAAAATATTCTAAACGTCCCAGTATCATGGTCACCGATAAAATCCATGTGGCAACATCGCTGGCAGGTTCAAAATTACTACCTAATTCACCAAATGCTGGCCCCAAAACATTTAAGCAGGCTGCGACTGCGGTCAAACTAGTCCAAAAATCTAATCCTGTCGCGATTAACAACAGGGTTAGAATTAAGGTCATGGTTGCTGCTATGGTCATAAATACCATTGTCGCTGATAGAACTGATGAATCAACGTTTTTACCGTTGTAGCGTACATTGAACACGCCATGAGGGTGAAGCATTCTCTTTAGTTGTAATGAAATAATTTTGATCGTTAGTATATTACGGATAATTTTATTACCCCCGGCTGTAGAGCCAGCACAACCGCCAAGATAACCAGAAAAAACCAATAAAAGCCCCGTTTGTACCGGCCAAGCAGTAAAATTGTCAGCTGCAAATCCCGTACTAGTAATGAAAGATATAACGTGAAATAAGGATTGAGAAAAATCATCAAAAAAGTGCATGTGAATATTATTGTCAAATAAAATGGTAAAAAGTATTAAGCTCAGCACTAACACGATAAGCAGAAACGTTCGAGTTTCTTCATCACGAGTATAAACATTTAACCTTAATGTACGAGCAAACCGAAAATGTAAACCAAAAGCAATAGCGCCTACTAACATGAATATATCGGCATTGAGCTCAACCCAGCGACTATTAAAATATCCTATACTTGCATCATGGGTGGAAAAACCGCCAGTAGATATTGTGGTTAAGCTATGTGCAATTGCATCAAAAGGGCTCATTCCTGCAATAAAATACCCCAGTGCACACAAAAAGGTTGCGCTTACATAAACATACCAAAGGTAGCGTGCAGAATGTGTTACTCGTGGTGCAAGTTTTTCATCCTTAATTGGTCCAGGTGTTTCAGCTTTTAGTAGCTTCATACCACCGACATTGAGCAAAGGGAGAACGGCTACAACGAAGATTACAATCCCCAACCCACCAAGCCATTGAAGGAATTGACGGTACATTAAAAACGATTTTGGCATTACATCTAGTCCCGATAATATCGTTGCACCGGTTGTGGTTAACGCACTAATAGACTCAAAAACGCCGTCTGTAAAAGTCACATGGGTAACCGATATAATAGGAACAGCCCCCAACACACCCATCACAATCCAGCTGAGTGTCGCAAAGAGTAGAGCGCTACGAGGAGTTACTTTGGAGAAATCAAAATGGCGTGCTCTGAACAAAATAATCATTGCGATAATTAGTAAAATAAAACCAGGAATAAAAAAGCTTCCTGACGGCTTTTCACCATAAACAAAAAGAGATATTAGTGCAAAGCTAAACTGAACAGCTCCCATAGAACCAACAGGAATTGCTAAAAGAAATAGCACAGGTCGAATAAAAGTCATCATATTGAGGGCAGAATCTATTATCTAGGCAGGTTATCGGTATCAAAATAAAACCGATAGCCAACCCCATTTTCAGTTAACAGATATTTAGGCTGAGCTGGGTTATCTTCAAGTTTATGCCGCATCTGCGCCATATGAACTCGAACATAATGATTTTGCTCAATATAATTTGCTCCCCAAATTTCTTTGAGAATGTGACGATAAGTCAATACTTTTCCTTGATTTGATGCCAGCAGGTGAAGCAAGCGATATTCAATTGGGGTGAGATGCACCAATTCACCCGAGCGCCAAACCAGTCTTTGCGCAAAATCAATAACTAGATCATCTGATTCTAATTTCAACTGATAAGATTTATTTTGATTGACACCATGCCGCTGAGCTACCCGGATCCTTGCCAAAAGTTCACTCGAACCAAAAGGTTTAGTCAGGTAGTCGTCAGCACCATTATCCAGTGCTTTTACTTTATCGTTTTCCTGCTCTCTTGCCGAGATCACAATAATGGGTACTGACGACCATTCACGAATTTGTGAAATCAAGGTTAATCCATCGAGATCGGGCAGCCCGAGATCAAGTAAAATAATTTGTGGTTGCCACTGGGCGGCTTTATTTAACGCCTCTTTGGCTGTACCCACAATCTGCAACGAATAATTGTGTCCCTTGAGTAAAACCTGTAAGAAGCGCTGCATTTGCGGCTCGTCTTCTACGATCAATATCTTGAATGTGCTACTCATAATTGGGCAGGTCCTGATCAGTTAATTTACATGGGATATGAAAAGTAAAATTAGTCCCTTTCTCACTACCTTTTGACGCAGAAACTTTACCGCCATGCGCTTCAACAATAACTTTAACAATTGCTAACCCCAAGCCGGTTCCTCCTTTGTCTTGGTGATTAACACGATAAAAGTCATCAAAAAGCAAGTGGGCATATTTATGCTGAAGGCCTATCCCTTGATCACAAATACTGAGCTCGTAATAGTTTTCATATTGGTTGCCTTCGATAGTGATACACGAGTTTTTTTGGCTATATTTAACCGCGTTATCTAATAGATTAGACAACACAACTTCTAGCAAAAATGGATCACATGGAATTAAAAGCGTGTCGTCCAGTTGAGTTCTAATGATACGTTCTTTAAGTCGATGTGCCATTTTGGCTAAAACACTACCGACAAGTTCTTCAGGATTTTGCAGTTCCAATTTCGGTTTAAGCTTACCGCGCATGTTACGACTCATTTGCAATAAATTGGTGACTTTTTGCGATAGTTGTTCGGTTACGGTATAGATAGTTTCTAAAAATTCGGTTGCTGTTTCTGAACTTACATTTACCTGTTTATCGAGCATGGTGCTTACCATTCCCATAATGGTGGCAAGTGGTGTTCTTAAGTCGTGCGAAACGGCACTAAGAATTGCGTTACGTAACTGCTCACTTTCTTTTTCAATTTTCATTGAAGCACTTTGATCTGCCAGTTGTGAACGTGAAATAGTTAAATCAGCCAACGATAAGTAAGTGTACAAAAGCTCGCGGTGTTCCTTATTTACATTTGTTCCGACTTTCAACACCGAGACAATCGCTTGGTCTGCTTGCCCCATGGGCGAGTACAGCAACTCGAAAACATCATTAACAGCTTGCTTAACTTCCTGTCTTTGAACTAAACATTTTTCGATACAAATGACTGACAGTGACGATTCATTGATGTCTGAAACATTTGAAAGTAATTCAAGGTTCCCATTATAAAAGCTACAAAAAGTTACGTCTGCATCACAGAGTTTATAAATTTGTTGGTGGATCGTGTCGAAGATTTGTTTTTCATTTGAAGCCACCGCCAGATCGCGCGCTACTTGATACAGTGTTTGCAGTTGTTCTTCGCGCTCATTCGCTTGTTTTATTTGTTGTTTTAGCTTTTCGCTGAACGAACTAAACATGAAGCCAACCAACGCCATGACGAAAAAAGAAATAATATATTTTTCATGATCGACTTTAAAGGTAAAAAACGGAGACACGAAAAACAGATCAAATGCGGCAACGCTCGCTATAGCGGCAAATACTGCAGATCCTCGATTAAGATAATATGCGATAACCACGACCCCGGCGAGATAAGCCATGATAATATCAGCTTCAGCGATATACTTTTGAATAAAATAAAGCATCCCAGTCAGCGACATGACCGCTAAAGCAGCAATAATATATTCTAAAAGCAGAGAATAACGATCAGCATTTTTTTTTATTGATAAGTTAATCACTTAAATGTCAGCCTAGTTAGGATCATCAAAAAATCGAGATGACTGTCAACGCTCAACTTTGAATAAAAATTCATTACTTATTTCGATTAAAGTTTTCAAAAGTATAACGCTACAATACGACCATCTTTATCAAGAAGTTGTTAATTTTAGAGAATAAAGTATAAAGATTTTGTAAAGTTCTCTATATACCATCTTTATCAAGTAATCAGGCAATCAGTTAACCAAATACCAATATCATTGAGTTGTTGTGGTATAACACTATGAGCCATTGGGTAGGTTTTCCATTGAGTATTATAGCCTTGGTTTTTCATTAACTCGTTTGCCATTTTCCCAGCTGACATAGGAACAACATCATCCTGCGCTCCATGGTGTTGTAATATTGGTGTGTTTTTATTGGCAGCACTTAGCTGACTAGGCAACTGATCTTTTATAGGTAAATAACATGATAATGCCATTATTGCTGCTAATGGTTGTTCAAACCTTAAACCCGTAAACAAACTCATCACGCCGCCTTGACTAAAACCTGCCAATATAATGTTACTCGCTTTAATTCCGTTATCAATTTGCTCGTTAATTAAAGCGCGTACTAAACACTCAGATTGAAGTACACCATCCATATCTGCTCGATTATGCAAATCATCATTTTTAATATCGTACCAAGCTGGCATTACAAAACCACTGTTAATGGTAACGGCTTGCTCTGGTGCATGTGGAAAAACAAAACGTATAGTATGATCATGCGGCAAATTTAATAGTGGCACTACTGGCGCAAAACCTGCTCCTGAATCACCTAAGCCATGTAGCCAAATAACACAAGCAGTGGCAGTTGTTAATGGCTCAATCGTAATGCGATCCAGCAGGGGTGTTAGTTTAGGCATCATATCTCTTTGTGTTAAATGTTCAATTGAGCCGCCTAATATACGCTAATTCGTTTTAAAGTAGGAGAGCCTTAACAATTCGAAACCCTATTGATGAAAATGACGTTCTAGTTGTCGATGATTATAGTGGCAACAATCTTCTGATTTAAGTTGGGCCAAGAGGTATTCAAACTGTTCTTGCGCATCAGAAAAAAATGAAAAGTATTGAATGTTTAGGTATACTGCATTCATAGGATAGGTCTTTTATTGGTGTTGTGATTGTCAGAGAAAATGTACTGGTTTGACTGGATGGTTTAAGTACAAATCTGTGACCAAAATTAGTTGACCAAGTAATGCAAAATGCAGATAAGAGCTTATATCAAGCTAAATTCAATGGCCGTAATCAAGTTTGTTAGTTGTTTAAGTCCTCTATTACACTATTCCTTTATTACAACTATAAAGCTTACTCATAACAGCGTAGGATCATACTACTTTAGATCAAAATTAGGTTTGCACTAATACAAATTATACAAATGTTATAAATTTGGTATTAGGTGCACTAACATAAAAAATTATGCAACCAACAGCAAAAGCATCACTTAATCACGCGTTACTTATTTCTATTTGCACACCGCAATTTAAAGGTGAAGAAGCAACAGAATCACTGGCAGAGCTTGCCCGTTTAGTGACTACTTTAGGCTTTAAAGTAGTCGGCACGCAGTCGCAAAAGCAGAGTTCGACTAAAAGAGTTAATGTACTGGGTTTAGGAAAACTGGCAGAAATAGCGCAACTCACAGGTAACAAAGGTGTGGTTGAAGGCATTGAAGAAGGAGACGACATCGTTGAAGAAACGACTGATGAAACGTCATTTTCTGAGATACCTTTAGACAATCTACCATTTGCCTGTGCTGATGTGGTGGTATTTGATTGTGATTTAAGTCCGTCTCAACTGCGTAATGTTGAAAGTCAGTTAGGCGTAGAAGTGTTTGATCGTACCGGCATTATTATTGAAATATTTAGTCGCCATGCTCGTACCAAAACAGCGAAATTGCAAGTTGAAATTGCTCGCCTTAATTATGTAGCACCACGCCTTCGTGAGTCAACAAGTGGAAATAAAGAACGTCAAATGGGTAAAGGTGCTGGCGAAACTACGCTAGAACTAGACCGCCGTAAAGTACGCGACCAATTAGCCGAACTAAAACGTGAGTTGGTGAGTGTTCAAGACGAAATGAAGGGCCGACGTAGCCAACGTTCTGAGCTTTTTTGCGTCGCTTTGGTTGGTTATACCAATGCGGGCAAGTCATCAATGATGCGAGCGATTACCGGTAGTGATGTTGTAGGTGAAAACAAACTTTTTGCGACGCTTGATACAACGGTTCGTGCGTTGCAGCCAATCACTCAACCTCGAATATTAGTGTCAGACACCGTCGGTTTTATTAAAAAACTACCGCACGATTTAGTTGCATCATTTCATTCAACCTTAGCAGAAGCACATGATGCTTCATTATTGTTATATGTGGTTGATGCCTCAGATCCTTCTTTTCGTGCGCAACTAGAGGTAGTGCACGAAGTACTGGAAGAAGTTGGCGTTGAGGACAGTAAAAAATTACTTGTACTGAACAAATCAGATCAACTTGAGCCTGAGCAACAACAAGCGTTGATGGACGAGTTTCCTGATGCCATGATGACTTCAACCCGCAATCCCGCTGATATCAGTAAATTACATCAATATATTGTTGATGTTGCCCAGCACGAAATGATTGAAGAGGAGATTATTGTTCCCTATACCGCTAAAGGTATCATAGGTGAAATTCGATCTAGCATGAGTGTTACTAAGGAAGAATATGAATATAGTCATATTAAACTCACCGTACGGTCAAACGCGATTGATTTAGAAAGATTGAAAAAACGGATGTATGAATAACACTATGAATAAAACTACACCTAAAGTATCAAAAGAAACCCAAGAGCAAGCGATGAAAGTCGCCAAGGGAACTCAACGCCCAAGTCAAACAAAAGAGCAAACTAAGTTAATCTCTCAGGGAATAGAAAAGGGGATAGCCGAATACAAAAAACAGCATAAAAAACAGCAAAATCAAAAATCACGTGAACGAGATAAAAACCGTAAAGAAAAATTAAAAGAGCCAGTAGAAAAACCTGAAATCATTGAGGTTACCAACTCAAGCAATAATCGCTTGCCATGGATATTATTAACCCTAAGTTGGATGGGTTTTGTCAGTTGGTTTTTATATTTATAAAGAATATGATTTGAAATATAATGGTTACGCGATACCTCTATATTTTTGATTTTATTACCTATGCTTGATGATGAGTTGTTTTAACGTATCGACAATTTCTGAGGAGTCCTGATAGGCCAACACAACTTCTCGAATCAGTCGTATACCATTGATAGGTAAAAAAACTATTTCGAATTTTTTCAGTATTTCAGGAGACACTGGCACTAATGCACATCCTAATCCAGCGTGAACAAGCCCCAGGGCATAATCTATTGTTTGAATTTTTGCCCTTATATCTAAGGTAATGCCAGCCAAGGTTAAGGTGTCATTTAAACTGTCCCATGCGGTGCAAGGGCTACGTTTAATAAAAGGGAGTCCGTCTAGATCTTTCATTGAAATAGACTCTTTAAGTGCAAGTACATGATTATAAGGGAGTGCTAATTGATATTCTTCTTGCCATAGTGGTAAGTAACTTTCTGTTTCACTTAATTCTTCTTTGATAATGATGCGAGCATCACATGCTTCATGATGAGGTACTAATGTTAACTGCATTAATTCTTGTGCTGAGGTGAAATCTTTGAGTAAAACAGACATACGTTCAACCCCAAGCCCGCGCGTGACACCCAAATAAAAGGATTTTTCAATACTTTGATCAGTAAAGATATTTTTTATGGCTTCTGCTTGTCCAAGTAATTGTTTGGCTAGAGGGTAAAGCCTGTCGCCTGTGTCCGTTGGGGTAACACCTCTAGCGTGTCGAATGAATAGCGAGGTTTTTAATGACTGTTCTAACAGCTGAATAGACGCTGATATTGACGGTTGTGCAATGAAGCATGTTTTTGCTGCCGCACTAAAACTTTGTTTTTCATAAACAGAAACAAAATAATGTAAACTTTTTAAATCCATGAACTCTTCTACCTTTGTTGTATTCACACTATGTATAATTTATGTATAGTTAAAATCTATACTAGATAAAGAAAATGAATATTTTACCTTTGACTAAGTTTTATCTATTATCGATAAATATGCAATAACTCATTAATTATAAAAACTACTATTAAAATTATTTATTAAAGGTGTTCTACCCATGTCAAATTCAACAGCTAACTCAAGCAATCGTCCCTCTTTTAACTGGCAAGATCCTTTGTTATTAGAGTCGTTATTATCGGAAGAAGAACGAATGATCCGTGATAGCGCACATCAATATTGTCAAGAAAAACTAATGCCAAGGGTACTTGAAGCAAATCGCAATGAACATTTTGATGTTGAGATTATGCGTGAACTAGGTGAACTAGGGTTGTTGGGAGCAACTATTCCTGAGAAGTACGGCTGTGCTGGCGTAAATTACGTAACTTATGGTTTGGTTGCCCGTGAAGTAGAGCGTGTAGACAGTGGTTACCGCAGTGCGATGAGCGTGCAGTCATCATTAGTTATGCACCCTATTTATGCTTACGGTAGTGAAGAGCAACGGATGAAATATTTGCCTAAGCTAGCAACGGGTGAATACATTGGTTGTTTTGGTTTAACTGAGCCTAATTCAGGATCTGATCCAGCAAGCATGGCAACAAAAGCGGTTGCAGTTGATGGCGGCTACCGTTTAACGGGTACTAAAATGTGGATCACTAACTCGCCAGTTGCCGACATCTTTGTGGTTTGGGGGAAACTTGATGGCGTGATCCGTGGCTTTATCCTTGAAAAAGGCATGGAAGGTCTAAGCGCACCAAAAATTGAAGGTAAATTTTCATTAAGAGCTTCAATTACCGGTGAAATTGTCATGGATAATGTGTTTGTGCCTGCCGATAATATGCTACCGAATGTTAAGGGTTTAGCGGGTCCGTTTGGTTGTTTGAATAAAGCCCGTTACGGTATTGCATGGGGCGCTTTAGGTGCAGCAGAATTTTGCTGGCATGCTGCGCGTCAATATACCTTAGATCGTGAACAGTTCGGTCGTCCTTTAGCGGCTACTCAGCTTATTCAGAAAAAACTTGCTGATATGCAAACTGAAATCACTACCGGTTTATTTGCCTGTTTACAAGTTGGCCGATTAATGGATGCTGGTAATTTGGCACCAGAAGCTATTTCTATTATTAAACGTAACTCCTGTGGTAAAGCGTTGGAAATTGCGCGTACTGCGCGCGATATGCATGGCGGTAACGGTATTAGTGATGAATTTCATGTTATTCGTCATATGATGAACCTTGAAGCGGTAAATACCTACGAAGGTACACATGATGTGCATGCGTTAATTCTAGGTCGTGCGCAAACGGGCATTCAAGCTTTTTATTAATCGTGCTTGGTTGGCTCGTTTTTAACTTAAATTTTATTCGCTGAAACTTTATTCGGTAAAAATAACAACTCCACCTATTTATGATTTATAGATAGGTGGTAAAAAAGTGGAATCCCAATGTCAGATCGTAATCAATTGGTAAAAGAAAATTTTATCAACTTTGTTCGAAGCGGTAATCTACCCACGTCGAATTCTTCACTCACACCAGCAGCGGTTGGTTTAAATGCCCCAGAAGTTATCGACCTGTTTGAAACGCAGGTAATGAGTCGTCATTTAGATTTGCAATCACGTGTTATGCAAAAGAAAGGACAAAGCTTTTATACCATAGGAAGTTCTGGGCACGAAGGTAATGCCGCCTATGCTAAAGCCTTTAGACATAGTGATATGGCGTTCTTGCATTACCGTAGCGGTGCATTTGTTATTCAGCGAAGTAAACAAATAGCAGGACAAACACCCATTTATGACATGTTACTGTCATTTTCAGCGTCTAAAGATGATCCTATTTCTGGCGGCCGACATAAAGTATTGGGCAGCAAAACGTTATCAATTCCGCCACAAACTAGCACCATTGCCTCGCATTTACCCAAAGCCATGGGCGCAGCATTTAGTGTCGATTTGGCAAAACGTTTAAAAATTGAGGCTGAAATGCCAAATGACAGTATAGTTGTTTGCAATTTTGGTGATGCATCGTCTAATCATTCAACCACACAAGGTGCCATTAACAGTACTGCTTGGGCTGCGTATCAGTCAATCCCAATGCCTATCGTTTATATCTGTGAAGATAACGGTATTGGTATATCAACCTCAACACCCACAGGTTGGATTGCTGCAAATTACCAAAATAGAGCAGGGATAAATTATCTTTATTGTGATGGTTTAAACATACTTGATACTTACCAAAAAGCAAAACAAGCTGAACATATCGCCAGAAAGCTACGTAAACCGGTATTTTTACATATGCGAACCGTGCGTATACTTGGCCATGCAGGCTCAGATGCCGAATTTGTTTACCGTAAAATGTCAGATATTGAAGCGGGCGAATTTCAAGATCCATTACTGCACAGTGCGCGTATTTTGTTAGAAAATAATATTTTAAACGCTGAACAAATTATTGACATATACACGAGCGTAGAAAATAGAGTGGCACAGGTAGCAGAAGCCGCCGCTGCAAAACCGAAACTTGAAACAGCAGAGCAGGTCATGGCAAGTATTGTTCCGCCTGTTCGTGCCAGTACTAACGCCAGTACTAACGCCAGTAAACATCAAGTGACTGTTGATGATACACAACGCCAAACCTTGTTTGCTCATGAAAAACACAATATTAGTAAAAAGCAGCATTTAGCGAAGTTGCTGAATTGGGCAATGCTCGATTTAATGGCTGAACATCAAAATATTGTTATGTGCGGCGAAGATATTGGTAAAAAAGGTGGTGTCTACAACGTTACCGCAAAACTGTGTGACCGATTTGGCGAAAACCGTGTTATCAATACCTTATTAGACGAACAGTCCATTCTGGGTACTGCGATAGGTTTGGCTCATAACGGCTTCTTACCAATCCCTGAAATTCAGTTTTTAGCGTACGTGCATAACGCCGAAGATCAAATACGTGGTGAAGCGGCTACACTATCTTTCTTCTCGAATGGTCAATATACCAACCCTATGATTATTCGTATCGCAGGACTTGCTTATCAAAAAGGCTTTGGTGGCCATTTTCACAATGATAATTCTTTTGCTGTATTTCGTGATATTCCGGGGTTAATTATTGCTTGTCCTTCTAACGGGGCCGATGCCGTAGAGATGATGAGAAGCTGTGTGAAATTGGCACAAGAGCAGCAACGTATTATCGTGTTTTTAGAGCCTATTGCCCTTTATATGACGAAAGATCTACATGAAGAAGGCGATGGACTGTGGACAGCTGACTATGTGCCGCCTAAAGAGGCAATAGCAAACGTTAATCAACAAATATCTGTGTTTGGCGAAGGCAAAGAACTTTGTATTGTGACCTATGCTAATGGCTATTTTCTTGCTAGACAGGCAGAGAAAATACTCGCCGAGCAAGGTGTTAATTGTCGGGTAATTGATCTTCGCTGGTTAGCGCCATTAGATGAAAAAGGCATTATTGAACAAGTAAGCCAATGCGAAAATGTGCTTATTGTCGACGAATGTCGCCAAACAGGCTCAATAAGTGAAGCGTTAATGACCCTTATACATGAAGCACATGCTGCTAGTGATAAAAAAATGCCTAATATGAGTCGAATTACTGCACAAGACAGTTTTATTCCACTAGGTGCTGCGGCCAATCAGGTATTACCATCAGCAAGCGGTATTGTTGATGCAGCAAAAGCGCTTTTGCAAAGAAAGTTACAGGAAAAAGTGCAAGGAAAGTTGCAGGGTATTTCTTCTGAGATAAAACATACATTGGCGTCAAGCAAATAAGGTCGCGTGAGAGTTATTATGAACATTATTAGTCAAAAAAGACGCGCTGTTATCATTTGTCCGGGGCGCGGCACTTATAACAAAGAAGAGTTAGGCTATTTGCAGCGTTTACATGCAGATAAAACTGAAATTGTTTCAGTGGTTGATCAATATCGCCAATCGAAAGGTCAAATAAGCATTAAAGAACTTGATGGTATGGCGCAATTTAATATGCGTCAGCACACGTCAGGCGAAAACGCTTCAGCATTAATTTATGCTTGTGCGCTAGCTGATTTCCAATCGATTGATCGCAACGAATACGATATTGTTGCCGTAACAGGCAATTCAATGGGTTGGTATATCGCCTTAGCGGTTGCAGGCGCGCTTGATGCACAAGCATCAATTGAGTTGATTAACACTATGGGCTCTATGATGACCGATGGTGTGGTGGGTGGGCAAATGATCTACCCAATCACCGATGATCAATGGCGAGAAAATGGCGAAACTGTCACACAAATTAAACAATGGTTAGTAGAAGTAAACCAAGTTAAAACAAGTGAAGTATACATCTCCATTTATTTGGGTGGTTACTTAGTTTTTGGTGGTAATAAGTCAGGATTAAAAGCGCTAGAGCAAAAATTACCGATAGTGCAAGACAGATACCCAATGAACTTGTTTAATCACGCCGCTTTTCATACGCCGTTGTTAAACGATATTTCGCTTAAAGCAAAATCTCTGCTATCAACCGAGTTATTTGAATCGCCTAAAATCCCCTTAATAGATGGCTTAGGGCAGATTTGGCAACCTTATAGCTGTGATACTAACAAACTGTACGATTATACCTTAGGCACACAAGTAACTGATGCTTACAACTTTAGTAAAGCAATAGAAGTGGCTATTAAAGAATACGCGCCAGACAAACTAATAATATTGGGCCCGGGCGCAACATTAGGGGGTGCTGTCGCGCAATGCTTAATCAAACATAACTGGTTAGGCTTAAGTGAAAAAAGTGATTTTATTGCCAAACAAAAAGCCGATCCCTTTATCTTAGCCATGGGAATTGAAGAACAACGTAAAGAGGTAATCGATAAAAAGTAGGTAATTAAAAAAGTTGATGTTGAACTGTGTCTATAACAGTTTAGCGATAATTCCTCTTTTCTGGTGGAAAGGGGAATATTATGTATGTCTCAAATCATAACAATAGCTAATGATTTTAACTAATTGAATATAAAATAACTTTAAAGTAAGCTGTGAGCATTGTTTTGTTAAATGGTCGGCACATATCTTGACGGAAAAATGTCATTTGTTCGGCTAATAAGCTGTTAAACGGCAAGGAGCATCTCGTATAGTGAAGAGTATCGAAAAAAGTAAAGCTCAAAAATTAATTCTTAAAATTGAAAATGGTCAATTTGATGAAAATGACATAGATAGCTTATTTATGCGAATGAGAGCTTATTCAAACAAGATGCCTGTTTTTCGAGAAATAGCTGACTTTGTTGCTCATAATGATCAAAGAGATCGTGGATTAGCAAACCAATCATTAGAAACAATGTACTTAAGAATGAAATACTTCTTAGAGTATAATTCCCCAAAAAAATCTTTAGATATATCTTCTCCTTTTCCTCTTTGGATTAAGAAGTTAATGGTTCTACAGGTCAGTAAATTTAAAGAACCAGTGCTTAAAGAAAAATTTAATGTTACCCAACAAAGATTAAAGAGCCGTATTGAAAATGCTTTTAAGGAAGATAAGAAAAAGCAAACAGCCACTTTAAAAAACGGGAAACTATCTCAACAAACATTAGAAGCTATCCAACATATTATGGGGGTTCTGGTTTCTGATGTCGCATTTACACAAGAAGACTTAATAACTGAACTTATAAGTGTCATTGTTTCAAACAAACTTCTAATCGATCAAGATTTATTTCTAAAGCAATCAGATAAAATAACTCTTTGTACGCTTCTTTTGTTGCATAACGCTACCTTCGATTTTAAAGGTCATAAACTAGGTTATACACAAATCAGTACAGAGAAAGAATCAATTTCCCATAACACAAGATTTGTCGATGCAGATGGAAATGAAGTAGAACATATTGAGTCATTTGGTAATTTACATGTTACAGGTTGTGTGGTGCTAAATAATAATGGCAAAGATGTAACAATAGCTCATTCTATTATGTCTACAAATTTGGACGCGGAAACTTGGTGTGTAAATGAACTTTTTCATATAGAACCATTTAATGATGATTTGCCAAATCACATGTGTAAAAGAATAAAACTTAAGGGTGATTTAACTATTTCTGACTGTTTCAAAATAGAAGAAATTGCCGTTTAACAAGCCAATCAAGAAGGACAAAAAACAGTTTGTTGTTTTCGTTCCTCAACATTTTAGCCAACAATTTTTTGCCCGTTAAATGGGCGTTGGTACCTATAATCCGGTTTTAACTTTAAGCTGTATTTTCTAATAAATTTCAAGGAACCGTGTGAATGGCAATATTAATAATTATAAGCATAATAAGTATTATCCTTTGTTATTTCGTGGCAAGATCCCGTAAAGCTAATACAAAGTTTTGGGTGTTAGTTGCATTAATTTTTGGTCCACTAGCTATTCCATTTGTTTTCTTTTCAAAGGCAGTAGTAAAATCCGAATAACTAAAGCTCATAAGCTCGGTGTAATGCACACATAAGTTTTTCACCTTGTTGATTTAGGATGCAAACATAAAGAATTCTGGCATGTAAGTCGCTCCCGCAATAATATTTGTGTAAAGTAGCATAGAATTTCATTGAGTCTTCTCCTTTTTGGTTTAGTCGCCTTAAAGTTTAGCTTAGTGCTAGACTTTGGGGAGGAGGCTCAATTAGTATCAAGGCATTTAAAAGGACAAAAAACAGTTGGCTTTTTGTTCGTGCCTCACTTATTTTAGCCAACAGAAATTTGCCGCTTAATGTGGCGTTAGCTTACAAAAGGAGTCCGTATGCAAAAAATTATCGAATCTCTTGTCAGTACAGGTCAGTGGGGAGAAAATGATGTCGTTCTTGGCATTCGTGCAGGGTTTAAATGTGAATACTGTGACAAAGACTTATTAGCATCAGTTGATAATTATAAAGGATGGCAAAAAGATCATATTATTCCAACATCTAAGGGTGGAGCAGATATTAATGATAACATTGCAATATCTTGTAAGACTTGTAATGTAAACATAAAAAGTCGCTGGAATCCTGCTGAGTTAGCTCAAGAAAGTGCAACTCGAGAAGACTTAATTAAAGTTGTTCGAAAGTATGTTAAAAACAGAAGAACACAAATGTTATCTGATATTTGTCTGTTTAGAAAAATAGCGTTTTCCGAGTAACTATAAGTCGTTAAAGCAGGACAAATAACAGTTGGCTTTTGCTCCTGCGTCGCTTATTTTAGCCAACATATTATTTGCCTCTTAACGAGGCGTTAGTTTTACAATATAGTATCGAGCTATGCATGCATAATAAGAAAATCAAAAAAAATCAACATTATGTACCAAAGTCCCATTTAAAAAGGTTCACCATTGGTGGAGAGAAATCTTTACTTTGGACTTTTGATAAAGATTATGGCGAATTCGATAAACCAACATCTTCTATCAAGAAAATTTGTGCCGAAGACTATTATTACTACCAAGTAACGCCTGATAATGAAATTGACCATGAAGCTCTTGAAGACAGTATTTCAGAGGTTGAAACTATCGGTAATAACATTATTGATAAAATTTTAGCGTCTCGCTTTATGCCTTATGTATCCATTTCAGGTGTTGAACGAGGAAAATTAGCATTTTATATTGCCTTACTGTTATTTCGAGGGCCTTCTTTTCGTGATGGAGTCGCTGAAACATATGGGGGAATTGTTAAAAATATACTCCACCAAGTTTGGGATAAATCTAATCCACCTGATGAGTTGCAAAAATTAGTGCAAGAGAAAGGATTGTCAAATGCAATTAACGTAGATATTAATTCGACTGTCAGTTTAGAGCACATGGTAAATTTAGCAAATTTGTCAGCGCAAGAGTTTCTAAAAAAAGAATGGGTTTTAGTAAACGCTCCAGATGGAGAAAACTTTATCACAGGAGATGTTCCTGTGGTTTTCTATCCCTACAAATCAGGGTTCGGTGATATTGGCCCAGCACATAAGTCAGCTGAGATTTTATATCCAATAAGTAAAAGCACGGCTCTTATACTTTCTCCTTCGGCTCGGCCGAAAGAGTATATTGTTATTGGCCAATATAGTTATTCTCTATTGCAAGAAATAAACAAAAAAGTAAGTAAAGCAGCTTTAAGGTATATTTATTGTTCTGACAGGTTTGAGTGGTTAAAAGGCTTTAACTTAAGTAGTGGTGAAGGTCAGCGGGTATTATCCAGCGCTGGTTCAAAAGGCATTAATATTGTGAAAAATCCTTGGAAACGTAAAACTAACAAGCCAATCAAGCAGGACTAAAAACAGTTTGCTCGGTTACGCTTCGCTTCACATTTTAGCAAACAACTTTTAGCCGCTTAATGTGGCGTTAGCCCTACAAATGAATTATTTGGAGTACCTATGGAATCGAAGAGACATTGGGAAAATGTTTACACATCTAAAGCAGACTCTGAAGTTAGTTGGTTTCAGGAACATGCGCAACTTTCACTGAAACTCATACGCGATTCAAACATTCCAACGTCGGCGTCGATCATTGATGTCGGTGGCGGTGCTTCGACTCTTGTTGACGACCTACTGGAAAATGGTTATGAGAAGATAACTATCCTTGATCTCTCTGAAGCAGCACTAATCACCGCGAAAACTAGAATTGGCGCGTATGCTGTCGACATTAAATGGATTGATGCCGATATATTGACAGTGGAACTTCCGACGCATGCATATGATGTCTGGCACGATAGAGCGGTTTTCCATTTCCTGACAACCGAAGATGAACGTCATGCCTACGTGAAAAAGGTGTTGCAAACAGTAAAGCCAGGAGGCCTCGTCATTGTTGCCACATTTGCGGAAGATGGACCTACTCAATGTAGCGGTCTTCCCGTCATGCGCTATAGCGCAAACGACCTTCATTCAGAGTTTGGTGAGCCTTTCGAGCTGCTTGGTCACAAAAAAGAGTCTCATCACACGCCGAGTGGCAACGAGCAGAAGTTCGTTTACTGCTTTTGCCGTAAAGTTGCATCATAGTATGTTGGGCTATAAGCTATTAAATAAGGACAAAAAACAGTTTGCTGTTTTCGTTCCTCAACATTTTAGCAAACAATTTTTTGCCTGTTAATAGAGTGTTAGCTGTACAACATAGAGTCGAGTTTTAATGAAACATAATGCAATCAACTTTAAAGATAAGTTTACTAAATTTACCGATCATTGGTCTCCTCGTGTAATTGCTGAGATGAACGATTATCAGTTTAAACTGGTAAAAGTTGAAGGTGAATTTGTATGGCACGATCATCCTGATACGGACGAAGTTTTTATTGTAATTGAGGGTTGCCTTAATATTGAATTTCGAGATGGCATAGTTACATTAGAGTCAGGTGAGATGTTTGTAATTCCAAAGGGAATTGAGCATAAACCTACGGCTGTTTCTGAATGTAAAATCATGATCGTTGAACCTAAAGGTATTGTTAATACAGGTGACTCTGGCACAGAGCTTACAGCCAAAAATGATATATGGGTGTAATGTACAGCATACAATTCATTAAAGCAGAACAAATAACAGTTGGCTTTTTGCTACTTCGTCGGCCAATTGTTATTACCTAAAGAGGAAAGGGTGTTGCTGTGGCTATTGATGTCTCAGAATATGAAGCGATGCAAGAAAAAATTGAATTGCTTGAAGAAAAACAAAAAGCAGAAGCTCAACTTTTTACTGGGTTAGGTATTTCTAATTCAGATGCCCGCGCACAAGTATTGCAGAGTATAAAGCCTTGAAATTAAGTAGAGATGCACTTTGACTTTCATTTGCTAAAGGCTAGCCTGATTGTCGATGGTTGTTCTTCACTAATGTTTAATGAGAATTATAATTTGTCTTTAATGGTTCGCTGTGATTAACTTTGATGTATAAAGATTAAATGTGAAAGTTCATCATGAAAACAAAAATAATAACAGCACATGTACCTTTGCCATTAGCTGACAAAGTAGATTCGTTAGCAATTCGTTTAGAGCGATCTAAAGCATGGATTATGAAACAAGCTTTAGCTGCATGGATTGATCAAGAAGAAGAACGTTATCGTTTAACATTAGAAGCTATGATTGATGTTGATAATCATAATGTAATAGATCATCAATCAGTCCAAGCGTGGGCAAAAAGCCTTAGTACAGAATCCCCTTTATCAGTTCCGCGTTAATGGAAGTGAAATGGAAATAAAATGGACAAGTAAGTCTTTATCCGACTTAAGTCGTTTGTATCAATTTTTAGCTCCTGTCAATAAACAAACTGCGGCTAATATAGTTCAATCTTTGACTAAAACACCAAATAAAGTTATTCATCAACTACGAATAGGTGAACGATTGGATGAATTTGAGCTAAGAGAAGTTAGGCGATTATTGGTGAGACATTACGAAATGCGCCATGAAATAAGAAATGATACCTTTTACAATAGCAAGATGTTGATGCTATTGTTAATACCGTTAATTGTTTTGGTGTAACGGGTAAGGACATTGCCTTACAATTTTAACAAACTATTATCAGTCCTTTAAATGGGCATAATGTTTAATCAAATAATGGAGAATTGTCATGTCTAAACCAGTGCGAGCATCCGATACACCTTTTGCAGTAGAAGTTGAAGAAGGTAAAAATTATACTTGGTGTTCTTGTGGTAAAAGCGAAAAACAACCTTTTTGTGATGGTTCTCATAAAGGCTCTGAATTTTCGCCAGTAAGATTTACCGCTACAGAGTCGAAAAAAGTGTTTTTTTGTGGCTGTAAACTAACTGCATCACAACCTTTGTGTGACGGTAGTCATAAATAAGCTATAAATAAGCTATAAATAAACGATAAGGTTTAAAGTTGAACTTGTAAGCGTTCGCTCAGCTCCACGTTGTTCAACATATTTTATGTTTAATATTTTAGTTTAATACTTTCAACTACTTAATATAGCGCCATAATGCCTGAGGAATTGTTGATGCCAACAAATAAACATAAACGAAAAGCTTCTGCTCATTCTAACCCTAAGGCAGTAAAAAATGTCAAATCATCAGGGCTGCTGACTTTGCACCCCAAATTTTTTGCTTTTGTTGGTTTGCTCTTTGTTGCGTTAGGGTTATATCTATTGGCTTTTGAATCTCAAAATAATGCCATGTTTGGCTTTGCTATGCTTTCTCTTATTACAGGTGTAGTGGCAACAATTTATGTTAACTTTGCTGTACCTAAGAAAAAATAGATAAGGCTAATAAATTCTGCCTACATAAATCTCATCTACCATCTACCATCTACATAGTGCTGAAAAATAGCGCAGGCACAAAAAAGCCACTTAATGAAGTTTGAAGCTTCTTTAAGTGGCTTAATTTTTTTCTTAATGTGGTCGGAGTAGCAAGATTCGAACTTGCGACCTCACGTCCCCCAGACGCACGCGCTACCAAGCTGCGCTATACCCCGACTTACAAAGCAATACTTAGCTCTACTTTACTTAGCTCTACTCTACTTAGTAATCACACACAACTTACCTTATAAAAGTAGCATGATAAAAGTAACCTAGGAAGGGTTGCTATTAATAGTGCTGCTTTGCGATGCCTATATTAATGATTTCTTTAACTAATGCAATCACAATTGTTAGAACAATTAACCAATGATGATTAACTGACTAACTAATGTGCAATTATTTACTTTTTTGCGGTATTTGCGTACTAAAACGCTTAATAAAATGTACGCCATCAATCATTAAAGGAAAATCTTTATTTACGGTGATCGGGGCTGCTAATTGACTTGAATAGCTTTGAAAATTACCATTTTGGTCAATAAGAACAGCTTTATCTTTATTAAATACCATTAAACCGTTATTCGATGTATTAGCAATAACACGATCTTTATTCAGTGTTATAAGATCTGCGCCATTACTATAGTATTTATTGTTCATATTGCAGCCAAGCCAATTAGTCATAAGGGTTGCTTGTACATCCATATGACTCGTTAGTTTGCTTATCGCTTTATTCTTCACATTAGTTTGTGAAAAATATGAAGGCGTAATCAATAACGCGGGTTTTGTGGATAATTGAGTCTCTTTTGTTTGATTGCCAATTGAGCTGATCCAAATAATGTCTTTTTGCTTTTTCTGCTGCTGAGCTAACAATAAAGCGTCTACGAATAACTCAAACTGGTACTCACTATTAATGTTTTTATCATTTTCAGCTTTTTTATCTGAACTACTTTTGAAATAAATGATGTGTAGCCCCATTTTTTTACTATTGAGTTCATTGGAAAAAATAAGGCTTGATATATCGTTAAGCTTATTTTTTTTATCAAATAAAGAAATAAACCATGGCTCGTCACTCTCTTTAACGTTCTCTTTAACGTTCTCTTTAACGTTCTCTTTAATATTACCTTCTATACTATCTTTTATACTGCCTTCATCTATTAAGGTGAAAGAGCTCGCTAAGTTTTGCTGTTCAATAGCTTGAAACAATAATGGCTTAATTTTTTGTTTTAAAATATCTTGCTGATATATGTTTGGCAAAGCGTAGAATAAGTTAAACCAAGCATCGTCAAGTAATGCAGAGTCAACATGGTTGTTAAATTGGTAACTGCTACTGCTTGTTCGGTTGCTAAAGTATTTTAATTGCTGTTCATTTAATTGTTCGTCGGTAAGCACCAAAAATACAGACTGTGATGCATTGGTATTTGCGCACAGCTCATTTTGTATCAGTGGGTATTGCGGTATAGCACTGCTAAAAGACAATGGACTTGTTTTGCGCTCAATATAATCTTCAACATCAAATAAACCATACTTGGTTAATAATGTTTGTGCTGTTGCAGGGTAAGACAAAGGCAAAACAGTGTCTTGGCGCAATATATCGTAATCTAAATTTGCATCAGCCCAAATATGGGTTAAATGACTAAAGAAAAAAGATAACACTAAGGCAAAAATAACAAATCGAGTAAAAACTGTTTTTTGTAAGCGCTTCAAATGTTTCCATGCATAATTACTAATAGTAAATTCAAAGCCTAATATTACAATAGCAAACATGCCGCTAACGGTATAAAAAATAACATTTTCTTGAGCGATTTCTTTTATCAAACCGAATATTTGCGTGCTTGACGATGCATTTAAATGATAACCTAAACGGCTATAAATAAAGCCATCAAGTAACAATAGCAATAGCCCAAAAGTAAAGATTATTGACCCACTTGTGCGAATAACCTTAGTGTTTGGCCAGATAATGGTTAATGGAAATAAAAGTAAAACAAAGCTCATAAAGGTTAGGAACGCAATATGACTAACCCAAGTGGTAATAAGATAAATTTGACCTAATATGGTATCGGGTGCTGTTTCACTGAAAAGGTAGTAAGAGGATAGGGCAATTGCTGCAATAATATTAAAAAAAGTGAACCAATGGCTCCAACTAATTAAATGTAACAGTTTTTTGCTATAGGTTTTTGTATCAAAAGAGACCATTGAACTTAATTCTTCTTATTTTAATGTATTTATAAAACGGTTAACTAAAACTAATGAGTTTTGTGAATAGATTGATTTAATGCACGGGTAAAATTGTCTACAATAGCACTTTGTTTATCTGCAGGAACTTTACTAATAACGTTGGTTATGGTGTTTCCTAAACACATAAGTGCTAAATCGGTTGTGGCTGACTCGTTAACAAGCACATCCATTAGTTCTTGGATAATTTTTTCTACACGTTCGTTGGAGTATTTCGATACAATGGGCATAATGACACTTAATTGCTGATGATAAATAATATTTTGCCAGTTTATCAAATGCCTGAACAATATACTAATATATCACTTAACATAGACCTTTAATTATGAGTTTAATTATTTCCAATATCGCATTACATTTTATTTCTAAAAAAGAAGAATCTGGAGAGGTTTTATTACGCTTAGGTCCTGAAAATATAGCGGTTGGTGCTAAAGTAACCGCTTTCGTTGATGGTTTACACGCTATCTATAATGCTAAAGGAAGTAAAGCTTACGGTAGTTTTTCTACTATGCCTGCACAAGCAAATAGCGATAATAATACTGACAGCACTAACAATAATAGTGAAACTAGTACCGCGCGCTTTGTTGACTTAATGGAAAGCTATTTAGGTGAGCGCCAAAGTTTTTACGTATTTAGCACACAAGCAGCAAACACACTAAAAAATGAAATAGAAAAATATGACTTAGAAGAAAGTGGTTATTTAGTGGTGTGCCATTACGAATATATGGGCGGACGCTACCTTTTCGTTGCGGTAATACCTGTTTCGCAGCATTACAGTGTTGATGGCGAATTAAATATTTCTGCGGATAAACACCTTGATACCAATAAGATACAATTAGCAGCGCGTATCGATTTATTTGATTATCAACAAAATGCTAGTGGTAACCGCTATATTTCTTTTATTAAAGGCCGCGCTGGTCGTAAGGTGTCTGACTTTTTTCTAGACTTTTTAGGCTGTGAAGAAGGTTTAAATGCAAAAGAACAAACGCAAACACTAGTACAAGCCGTAGAAGATTATGTTGCCGTTAACCAACTTGATGCGGGTGAAAAACAGCAAACACGCAAAGAATTATTAAGTTATTGTAAAGAGCAAAAAGCAAGCTCTCAAGATGTTTCTATGCAAGAAGTAGGGAACGTTATTGGCCATACTACAACGGATGCTAGTGGTAATGAACAAAATTTTTATCAATTTTGTCAGCAGCAATCGTATCCTATTGAAGAGTCTTTTCCTCATGACCAAACCGTAGTCAATAAAATAACCAAGTATTCTGGTTATGGTAATGGTATTAGTTTGAGCTTTGAACGTAGCCATTTTGGTCAAGATGTTGTTTATAATCCTCATAATGACTCACTTACTATTTTTAAAGTGCCGCCGAATTTAAAAGAACAATTACAAGCGTTATTAGCCAGCAATAGTGAAGAGACAATTGAAAATAGTTAGCTGAATTATTTACAATAGGCACAACAAAAGATTACGCGTTACTAATTTTATTTTACTAACGCACCAAATATCAGTACGTTATCATTAAATTGATAAATTAAAGAAACAGAGAATCACCATGACAAATCAAAGTAAAACAAGCACAGAAAGTACCCTTACTATTACGCGTCCTGACGATTGGCATGTACATTTACGTGATGGAGAAGTATTAAATAACACCGTGAAAGACATTAGCCGATATTTTGGACGCGCCATTGTTATGCCCAATTTAGTGCCGCCAATAATCAATACCGATCTCGCTAAACGTTATTATCAACGTATTATGTCAGCACAGCCACGGGCGGGTTTTCAACCACTGATGGTACTTTATTTAACCGACGCAACAACCCCTGAAGATATTATTGAAGCGAAAGAATCTGGTCTTGTTTTTGCCGCTAAACTTTACCCCGCTGGTGCAACAACCAACTCTTCTTCTGGTGTCACTGATATTACAAAGCTGGAAGACGTTTTTATCGCGATGCAAAGTGTTGGAATGCTTTTATTAATTCACGGCGAAGTCACTACAAACGACATAGATATTTTTGATCGTGAGCAAGTGTTTATTGAAACCATTTTGTCACCTTTAGTTGCTAACTATCCTAATTTAAAAATTGTGCTAGAACATATCACCACAAAAAATGCTGTTGATTTTGTTAGCGGCGCAGGAAACAATGTTGCCGCTACTATTACCGTGCATCACTTACTATTTAACCGTAATCACATGCTAGTTGGCGGTATTCGTCCGCATTATTTCTGTTTACCTATTTTAAAACGCAATATTCATCAACAAGCACTTATTGAAGCGGCCACTAGTGGCAATGCTAAGTTTTTCTTAGGTACAGATTCAGCTCCGCACGCTAAACATGCAAAAGAGTCAAGTTGCGGTTGTGCTGGTGTTTATTCTGCTCAAGCAGCAATAGAGTTATACGCTGAAGTGTTTGAACAAGAAAATGCATTAGATAAATTAGAAGCCTTTGCCAGCTTAAACGGACCAGCCTTTTATCAATTACCCATAAATTCAGACAAAATAACGTTAGTGAAAAAGCCATGGCAAGTCCCTGCAACATTAACTTTTGGTAGCGATGTTGTTGTTCCTATTCGAAGTGAAGAGACTATAACTTGGCAGGTGGAAGATTAAGTTATGAAGTTATTTGTAGATGATCTTACCGTGATTGATTTTTCTTATCTTTGTAAAGAACGCGGCATAGTAGGTGAAAGTTGGATTGTTGATGTACTACTTGATGGTTCATTGAATGAGCAATCAATGGTGTTAGATTTTGCTATTGTGAAAAAGCAAATTAAAGCGATTATTGATGATGCGGTAGATCATAAGTTGTTATTGCCCACGCAAGAAAAAGCGTTAACGGTTAAGGACTCAACTTATCACCAAAATCACCTGACGCTTGATTTTTTAAGTGAACGCGCGAGTTATTATTTACAATCGCCAAAATGCGCTTTTGCGTTAATTGATTGCTCAGAAATAACTATTGCAACGGTTACCGACTATTTAAATAAAATTATTATGGCAGCACTGCCAAGTAACGTGCGGGGCTTAACCTTAACCTTACGACCTGAAAATATTGTTGGTGATTATTATCATTATACCCATGGTTTAAAACTTCATAACGGTAACTGCCAGCGCATAGCGCATGGTCATCGATCTAAAATTCAAATTTTTGTCGATGAAGTGAAAAATAGTCAACTAGAAAATGAGTGGTGTCAGCGCTGGCAAGACATCTATATTGCTAGCGAAACCGACCGAGTTGCTAAAGCTGAAATTGAGCTATCAGCGCAGGCCATGTTAAATACTACACCCGATCACCAATATTTTAGTTATACCGCACCGCAAGGCCGATTTGATATAGCCGTTGAAAGCAAGGTGCTTGATGTGGTTGATTGCGACTCTACGGTTGAATTATTGGCTGACTTTATTGCCAGACAATTGCATAAAGAACGACCAAGTAATCGTATTAAAGTTATTGGTTATGAAGGTGTTGCAAAAGGAGCTATTGTTAGTGTTTAAAACCTTAATGCTTAAAAACTTAGTGTTCAAAAAATTAATGCTATGTGGCGGTATAGGTTTAGCGAGCTTAACTGTTTTATTTTCAAGTGTGTGCTCAAGTTATGCAGTGGATTCCTCAATAGAGAGCGCTAGCATTGAATTATCAGGCGAAATAAAGCAGGGCGGTTTGATCGTTGGAAAGACAAGCGCAGAAAATAAAGTCACGTTAAATAATAAACCATTAGTTGTTTCTAACAAGGGCGATTATGTTTTCGGGTTTTCTCGTGATGACAAAACTAGTTATAGTCTTGTTATAACCCAGCCAGATGGTGCACAGGCAACAAGAACCTTAACGCCTGCAAAGCGTGATTATAAATTGCAACGCATTGAAGGTATTAAAAAAAGTATCATGCAGCCTAACCCCAAAGCGGTTGCTAGATCACAACAAGATAGCAAGCAAATAAAAACAGCACGTAAAATTTCGAGTAATATTACCAGTTTTGCCGAAAGGTTTATCCCACCGATTAAAGGTACCATTACCGGGGTTTATGGCAGTCAGCGTATTTATAATGGTGTCCCTAAAAGGCCACATTTTGGTTTAGATTACGCAGGAAAAATTGGTGACCCAGTTAAAGCACCGGCTTCAGGTAAAGTATTACTTTGGGTGCCAGATATGTTTTATTCTGGCGGCACGATGATTATTGATCATGGGCAAGGGGTCAGTTCAACCTTTTTACATTTAAGTCACTCCTTTGTAAAACAGGGCGATAGTGTAAAACAAGGTGATGTTGTCGCCTCTGTTGGTAATAGCGGCAGAGTGACAGGGCCGCACTTAGATTGGCGTATAAATTGGTTTGATGTAAAAATTGATCCTGAATTAGTATTAAAAATAAACACTGTGAAATAACACTTTAAACCTTTGTTAATTGTGTCTGCTCAAAGGTAAGATTTTTCAGTTAGTTGGGAACTTTAGTAGCCATATCAGTTTCATAATGTTTTTCTAGTAACTTAGCAAGGAAGTCTTGTGTTGTCACGTTTGTACAATTTTATGCCTGGTTTAAAAACCTTATTCAACTATGAACGTCAATGGTTTGCTGATGATGTTAAAGCCGCACTATCAGTTGCAGCAGTCGCTTTACCTGTCGCTATTGCTTACGCCCAACTTACCGGTGTTAATGCCGCAGTAGGGCTGTATTCCTGCGTGTTGCCTATGATCGTCTATGCATTATTTGGCACTTCAAAACAATTAATTGTTGGTCCCGATGCTGCAACCTGTGCAGTTATTGCTGCTGTAGTTACCCCTTTAGCCGCTGGTGACAGTGTTAAGCATTGGCAGTTAGTTATTACCATGACCGCCATGACAGGTTTTTGGTGTATCATTGCCAGTCGATTTAAGTTAGGCGTGTTGGCTGACTTTTTATCCAAGCCTATTTTGATGGGCTTGTTAAATGGTGTGGCAATAACTATTATTGTGGGTCAGTTCTCTAAAGTGTTTGGCTTTACGTTTAAAGAAAAGCACTTACTCGAACGCTTGGGAGGCATCACCTCTCATCTATTACTAACACATGTGCCGACCTTGCTAATGGCCTTGCTTACCGTCGCTATTTATCTTGGCATGAAACGCCTGAAACCCACGTGGCCAGCTTCCATGTTCGCAATCGCCTTTGGTGCGATCTTAGTATGGTTATTTAATTTAGAACAGTTTGACGTAAAAACCATTGGCATTGTCGACGGTGGCTTACCTTTATTCCAAACACCTGATTTTAATGTCGGTATTATTCGAGAGCTAGTCATGCCAGCGCTTAACTTAGCGATAGTGAGCTTTGTGAGTATGATGCTAACCGCTCGTAGTTTTGCCGCAAAAAATGGCTATGATATAGATGCAGACAAAGAGTTTAGGGCTTTAGGTATGGCTAACCTTGCTTCTGCCCTATCACAAGGTTTTGCGGTGAGCGGGGCAGATTCACGCACGGCAGTAAATGATGCTAATGGCGGTAAAACGCAGTTAGTATCGATTATAGCGGCTGCCATTATTGCCATTATTGCTATTTTCTTAACAGCGCCACTTGAGTTTATTCCTAGTGCCGCATTGGGTGTAGTATTAATTATCGCCTCTATGCACCTTTTAGATTTAAAAGCTGTATGGAAATTAAGGTTAAGAGACCAACAAGCATTTTACTTAACCTTAATCACATTATTTTCGGTACTCTTTATTGGTGTTATTCCAGGCATCACGCTTGCTGTATTGCTAGGTTTATTCCAATTCATCCGCACAGTTATGCGCCCAACCGATAATATACTCGGTGTTGATGTAAATGGCGTTGTTAGAAGCTTAGATACAAGTGATAAGGCAAAGGCGGTAGATGGTATTTTTATCTACCGGTTTAATTCGCCATTAACTTACTTTAATTCAAGTTATTTTAAACGTCGATTGTTAGAGCAATATGCAAGACAAAAAGATGACATTCAGTGTGTCATTATTGATGCGGTGCCATGTTTCACCCATCTAGATTTAAGTGTTATGGCCATGTTAGCGGATTTAGATATTATCTTTAGGAAGCGCGGAGTACGCCTAGAAATTGCGGGCAGAAAACGCCAACTGCTTGCGTGGTTTGTAAAAGCGGAGATTAAATCGGGTAACGATGGAATTTATGTTCATTCTGATTTGTATTTAGCGTTGAGAAGAAACCAAAGTAAAGCAGTGATTGAAGAAGTTATACACCATGAACCGAGCTTTGAACGAGATAATCCTGAGCAAGTCTAGGTAAATATAACGCAGACCCTAGTAGAGAAGCTAACCTAAAAAAGCATCATATCCATTTTCGTTTTTTGAAAAATAGTAACGTGCCAGAAATAGATATTGCCATTAATCCTAACACGGTAATATATCCATATTTCCAACCTAGCTCTGGCATGTTGAATTGGCTTATACTCGGGTCGAAGTTCATACCATATACACCCACAATAAACGTTGGTGGTATGAAGACAGTTGTAAATATGGTCAAAAACTTAATGACATCGTTTAACTTTAAACTAACACTTGTTAAATAAAGCTCCATTAACCCTGATGTCATTTCGTGATAGGTTTCAAGGGTATCTTTAATGGACACAGCATGATCATAGCAGTCCCTCATGTGCAGTGTCGTATTCTGAGATATAATCACATTATCTTCCTCATGCAATATATCATTAATAAGATCTCTATGAGGCCATATCCGACGCTTAACTAGTAAAACTTCTCTTCTAATCGCGTGTATTCGCGTTAAAATAGCCTCATCTTTTGTATCTAGTAGCTCATCTTCTATTACTTGAATTTTTTCAGCATATTCTTCCAAAAGAGGAAAACCATAATCAATTGTGGTGTCTATAAGAGTGTACATTAGATAATCTGCAGGTAACTTGCGAATTTTACCAACATTACTCCTGAGTCGCTTTACAACGATATCAAATGGCATAAACGTACCAGAGCAGAATGATATAAGTGTATTTTTAGTGATAAATAAACTGACTTGCTCAACTTTTGTCTGATCATTATGACTTAACGGTAAATTCAAAATAATAAATATCTGGTCTTCATTAAACTCAACTTTAGGTCGTTGTCCACTATTCATGATGTCTTCTATATGTAAGTCATGAATATTAAGTCCCGTTGCTAAGGTTTTCATGGCCTGAGCAGATGGATTTCCCTGAACATGTATCCAAGTGACGTTAGAATTTTCAATAAAAATGCGACAACTTGAAAGTTCAAGATTAATATATTCCTCGATAGTAGATTTATTGTAATCAAGTAGGCTAACCGTAAAGTTTGCATCATTGCATTCTGCAATTGTTCCAGGTTTAGTGCCTGGTTGACTATATTGTTTATTGAATAATTCCATTACTCTTCATTCTCGTACTGGTTGCTTTGATACATATTATATCTTTTCAGAAAACGATTGAGCAAGACAACAATGAAGAATTAGATTATTAACCAGCAAGGGTAGGGATAAAGGATAGGTAAATTTATTTTTGTAGTGGCTTTTAATATTTTGTTTTTGGAATTTAAAAGAGCCTTAAAAGTAAATTTCAACGCTCTTTATTTGATAACTAAAAGTAATCGTCATTATTATAATGACTTAAGATAAGCCAATAAATAGTCTTGTTCGGCTATGTCTGTAATTTGAACATGACGCATACGAGTACCAGGCACTAAAATATCATTACCTGCAATCCAACGACGAAGGTTGGCTTCAGTCCAAGTTAAGCCTGAATTTTTTAATGCTTCAGAATAGGCAAAACGAGACAAAGATGCTGCTTTACGATTTATAATTCCACTTAAACTTGGACCAAATGTATTTTTACTGCTATCGGCTGAGTGGCATGAACTACATTTTTTAAAAATTTCTTGTCCTGCTGCTTGCATCATTACTTCATTATTAGCCAATGAAGTAAAAGAGATAGTCGCGGCTAAAATAGACATACCTAATATTTTGCTTTTCATTTTATTCCCTCTATATAACTATAATACTCAATGGTAGTATATTCTCAATTGCCTTACACCGATGTAGGTCTTAAGGATGAAATGAATCTAGTCATAAAGTAGGAATTTTTTCATTGCTAAGTTGCCATATTATTAGAGAAGGGGTCGGTTACTTTATTTTGATTTTAGGTAACCAATAACTCTTTCACTAAGTCCAATACTCTTTAGAGCAGGAATAATGGTCTCTTTTTAGTTTTTAGATGG